>Ga0265293_10004397_pt1 | contig 24889 bp, 27 predicted proteins | sample Munlanlewell138R_FD_192505 | JGI IMG/M metagenome (GOLD analysis project Ga0265293, IMG submission 192505) | Leachate microbial communities from a municipal landfill in Southern Ontario, Canada - Leachate well 138R | ecosystem: Engineered > Solid waste > Landfill > Unclassified | place: Canada...
TAAAAAAACTTATAAACTCTTGCTCTTTTTTTAATAACAAAGCACAAAATATTATAAAAATGGCTCAAAGTGTTGTACAAAACTATGAAGGAAATATTCCTCATGATACAAAAGAGCTTATAAAACTAGCAGGTGTAGGAAATAAAACTGCAAATGTTTTTATGATTGAGTATAAGCAAGAAAATCTTATGGCTGTTGATACTCATGTTTTTAGAGTTTCTCATCGATTGGGACTTAGTGATGCAAAAAATGTAGAGAAAACAGAAGAGGATTTAGTAAAAAAACTAAAAGGTGATGATTTACATATTTTTCATCAAGCTATGGTTCTGTTTGGAAGATATATTTGTAAAGCTATTAAACCAGATTGCGATAAGTGTTATTTTCCTCAAGTTTGTAAAAGTAAAAGTGGATTTAAGCCTAGTTAAAATTTCCACTTTCTATTACATTTTTTAAAATTTCTATAGCTTTTTCATACTCAAAATCATCTATCTCTTTTTCTAAACTGATTAAAATAGATGAATCATTTGTTAGTCTAAATAGATTCTCATATAAAATTTCCAAATCATCTTTGCTTAACATATCGCTATCATTTAATTTTTTTATATAACTTTTTAAAATTAAAACTGCTTTATTTTCATCAAATTTATCATTATTAAGAACTTTATTTGATTCATCTTTAAATATACTACCTAAAAAATTTAACTCATTTTTTATATTTTCAATTTCATCTTTTAATATTTTTATATCACTTGGATCAATTGATACAGCTTTTTTAAATTTATTATCAATTTTTACACAAATATCAAAAAGCCTATTAGCACCAATATTTCCACTAAGTCCTTTTAAGCTATGAACTAAAGTTTTCGCTTTTTCATTTGAATTTAACAGATACTCAATAATATCTTTAAAATCATCTTCAAGCTCTTCTAGAAATTTTCTTAAAATCATCTCAATTTGTTTATTATCAGATATTTTATTTTTTAAAACATTTAAATTTAAAATATTATTCAAAGGCTCATTTTTTATAGTTTTATATGAAATCTTAACACCTTTTAATTTTTTAATATATTTGATTAAAACATTATATAAAATCTCTGTATCTATTGGTTTTATTAGAAAATCATCCATTAAAACTTCATTTGCTTTTTCTCTATCTTCTATTAAATTTGAAGCTGTTAATGCAACTATTGGTATTTGTTTATCGATTTCTCTTATTTTTTTAGTAGCATCAAATCCACTTAAAACTGGCATTTGTAAATCCATAAGAATCAAATCAAATCTATTTTTAGAAAAAAGTTCAACTGCTTCTTTTCCATTTTTTGCAATAGTAACTTTTATATTTGATTTTTCTAAAATTATTTTTATAAGCTCTTGATTAGTAATATTATCTTCAGCAACTAAAATAGCTATATCTTCAAAAATTGGATACTCACTGATTTTTTGATTATCTTCTTCATTTGCTTCAATATAAACTATAAAATAAAACTCACTACCCTCTCCAAGTTTACTCTTTAACTCTATTTTTGTATTTAATATTTTTGCAATATTTTGACAAATAGAAAGTCCCAAACCAGCACCCGAATAATCCCTTGTATTTGAAATATCTGTTTGAAAAAACTCTTCAAAAATTCTATTTTGAAACTCTTTTGATATTCCAATTCCAGTATCACATATACTAAATCTTATTTTCGCAATATTTTTAGATAATTCAACTAAACTAATATCCAATTTTATAGAGCCATTTTTTGTAAACTTAAAAGCATTTGACAAAAGATTTGATAGAATTTGAAGAATTAATGCTTTGTCACTAACTACACTTGAAGGTAATTTTTCATCTATATTTATCTCAAATTTGTTATCACTATTTATTGCAAGTTTTATATAAATATCTTCTATATCTTTTTCTAATTCTAAAAAAGTGAATCTACTTTTCTCTATTTGTATCGATTTATCTTCAATATTTGCAAGAGTTAAAACACTTTGTATTGTATTTACCAAAATATTTGAAGAGTTATCTATTTTTTTTAAAAGTTTATATTGATTTTCATCTAAATCTGTATCAAAAAGAAGCTCTGTAAAACCAACAATTGCATTTAAAGGTGTTCTTAATTCATGACTTATATTTGCAAGAAATTGAAGTTTTAATCTATTAATATTTTCAAGTTTCTCTTTTTGATATTTTAATTTTTCATTTACTCTTAACTCTTGGGTAATATCTTCAAAAGTAACAACAACTTCAATATTTTTAAAATTTTCTTCACCATCTATTTTTTTTGCAAAAACTTTAAAAATATGAGTCTCTTTAAAATTGTCAATTTTAGCAAGATGATTTAAATTTGGATTTTTTAGAATGTATTCTACCCAAGTTATTTCACCCATTTTTGTTTGTAAAAATCCATCCTCTTTTTTAAAATGGTCACAAATACAGTTATAATCTTTTTTAAAATCTTCTAATGTATTATAAGAAAAAAAGTCAAAAAATGCTTTATTTGCTGTTATTAATTGTTTTCCATCTGTAACAATCAAAATATTTTTTTGAGAGTTTAAAATTTTCTCTATTTTTTCACTTTGAAGTTTAGTTTTTTTTAAAAAGAGTTTTTTAAAAAATTCCATCATATCTCTTTTATTAAAAAGTTGTCTCTACTTTTTTGTTTAACTTCATAAAGAGCTTCATCAGCACTTTTCATAATTGAAGCAATACTTAAATCATTGCTACTTTTATATAAAACTGCTCCTAAACTAATAGTTAAATAAGAAGCTACTTTTGAAAATTTATGCTCTATATTTGCATCTCTTATTGCTTTTACAACTCTATTTGAAATCTCCTCTAGCTCTTTTAAATCTATATTTGAAAGTAAAACTACAAACTCTTCTCCACCATATCTTGCTACTAAATCATTTGGTCTATCTAAGGTATTTAAAATACTATTCTCTAAAGTTTTTGCAACTATTTTTAAAGCTTCATCACCTTTTCCATGTCCATAATTATCATTATAAGGTTTAAAAAAATCTATATCTATCATCATAAGTGCTAAATTTGTATTTTTTATTTTACTATCTTTATAAACTTGAGTTAATCTATCATCAAAATATCTTCTATTTTTTATATTTGTTAATCCATCATAATTTGATAATTTTTCAAGAAGTTCAGTTTTTTGTTTTAGCTTTATCTGATTTTTAACTCTAGCTTTTATTATAACTTTACTAAAAGGCTTTGATATATAATCAATTGCTCCTAGATTTAACCCATATTCTTCATCTTCTTCGCTATTTTTAGCACTCACAAAAATTATTGGAATATTTTTTGTTTTTTCATAATTTTTAAGATTTTTGCAAACCTCATAACCATTCATCAATGGCATCTCAATATCTAACAAAACTAAATCTATATCTAAATTTTTACAAAGTTCTATAGCTTTTTCGCCTGTTTTTGAAATTTTGATATTATAATCATCTTTTAAAATATCGCTTAGCATCATTAAATTTGTACTCATGTCATCTACTATAAGTATAGTAGCCCTATTCTCTTCTATCATCTAATCTCCAAATTTTTTTATAAAGTGTAGCATCTAATAATAATTTATTATAGCAAGTAACTAATTAATAAAATCTTCTAGAAAATAAATTTTCTTATAATATATAGTTATAAATCTTTAATCTTAGCAATCTCATCTCTTAATCTAATAGCCTCTTCAAAATTCAACTCACTTGAAGCTTTTTTCATCTGTTTATTTAATTCTACTAATAGTTTTTTTCGCTCAGATGTTGGCATCTTTTCAAGTCGCTGTTTTTTTAGAGCAACCGTATCATACTCTTCAAGTTTTAGATTCTCATCAAGCTTTCTTTTTGTTGATTTTGGAGTTATGTTGTTTTTTATATTATGCTCTTCTTGAATTTTTCTTCTTCTATTTGTCTCATCAATTGCAAATTGCATAGAGTCTGTTATCTTTTTAGCAAAAAGTATTACTCTACCCTCTTCATTTCTAGCAGCTCTTCCAATTGTTTGAATTAGTGAAGTACGACTCCTTAAGAATCCCTCTTTATCAGCATCTAAAATTGCAACCAGTGAAGTTTCTGGAATATCAAGACCCTCTCTTAAAAGATTTATTCCAATTAATACATCAAAAGTTCCAATTCTAAGCTCTCTTATTATTTGATTTCTCTCTATTGCATCAATTTCACTATGCATATATTTTACTTTTATTCCTAAATCAGCATAATAACTCGCAAGCTCTTCAGCCATCTTTTTAGTTAGAACTGTAACCAAAACTCTTTGATTTTTAGAAGTTACTTTTTTTATCTCATCATGAAGTTTTTCAACTTGAAACTCACTATCTACTATCTGTATAACTGGATCAAGAAGTCCTGTAGGACGAATTATTTGCTCTGCTACAACGCTACTTAGCTCTAGTTCAAGCTCATTTGGTGTTGCACTTACAAAGATATAATTAGGAGCTTTTTTTATAAATTCATCAAATTTTAAAGGTCTATTATCCAAAGCACTTGGAAGTCTAAACCCATACTCAACTAAAACCTCTTTTCTACTTCTATCAGCTGCGTGCATTCCTCTAAATTGAGGTAAAGAAACATGAGATTCATCAACAACTAGCAGAAAATCCTTATCCATTTGAGCAAAATAATCCAAAAGAGAATAAGGTGTTTCACCTGGTTTTAAACCTGTTAAGTGTCTTGCATAGTTCTCAATTCCCTTGCACATTCCAGTTGCTTCAATCATCTCTAAATCAAACTCAACTCTTTGTTTAAGTCTTTGATACTCTACAAGTTTTTGCTCTTTTTGAAAAAAATCAAGTCGTTCTTCAAGCTCTTCTTCTATTTGTTTTACAGCATTTGCAAGATTTTCTTGTGTTACAACAAAGGGATTAACAGAGTAAATAATAACCTCTTTTAAATCTTTGATTTTTGTATTTGTCAGATACTCATGCAAAGTAATACTCTCAACCTCATCACCAAAAAACTCAACTCTTAAAAACTCATCTTCATAATAGGCTGGAAAAATATCAATTACATCACCATTTACTCTAAAATCAGCTCTATCAAAAAACTTATCATTTCTTTTATAACCCATCTCTATAAGTTTTAATAAAAACTCTTTTTGAGAATATGAAAATCCAACTTCAACTCTTTGAACCATTGCCTTATACTCAGCTGGATTTCCAAGTCCATAGTTAGCAGATACTGAAGCTATTACAATTACATCATCAAAAGATAGAAGTGATGCAGTTGCACTTAATCTTAATCTCTCTAACTCATCATTAATAGAGCTATCTTTTTCAATAAATAGATCACTTCTTGGAATATAAGCTTCTGGTTGATAGTAGTCATAATATGAGATAAAATACTCAACATGATTATTTGGGAAAAACTGTTTAAACTCTGAGTATAATTGAGCTGCTAAAGTTTTATTATGAGTCATAATAAGTGTTGGTTTTTGAACCTTTTCAATTACTTTTGCAATAGTATAAGTTTTTCCACTTCCAGTAACTCCTAAAAGTGTGTTGTACTGATTCTTTGCTTCAATACTTAAGCTTAAAGCCTCTATTGCTTTTGGTTGATCACCACTTGGAGAATAATCACTTACTACTTCAAATTTTGCCAAAATAAAATATCCTTTTAATCTTCTAATTCTTCATTTAAAAACTTACCATCTTTAAATCTTGTAAAACTCTTTTGACAAGCCAAAGATGGAATATTTATATACTCTTGATTTCCTATTTTATAAGATTTTGCTTGATGAAAGTGCCCTTCAATAATAATATCTTCTTTATAGTTTTTTACTCTTTTATTTGCTAACTCTTCAAAATAATTTAAAGTGTGACAAATATTTTTATTATCAAGTGCTTTTTCAATTCTTTTACTTATAAAAAAGTTTATATCTATAAAATTTAAAAATTTAAGCAGATGACTATTTCTAATAACCTTACAATACAAATCATAGTGCCAATTAACAAAATTATCTCCATGAGAGATAGCTATTTTTTTATCTTTATAACTTAAAATTAAAGGCTGGTTTTCTCTTTTTAAAACTTTTATATTTGGAAAAAGTGTTTGTAAATTATAGTCATGATTTCCCTCTAAATAAAAAATCTCATGACTTTTTGAAAGAGTGTTTATCTTATCTATTAAATTTTGATATTTTTTTACAAAATATCTTGACTCCCCTGAGATAAAATCAAAATTATCTCCCATTAAAAAAATTTGATTAGCCTTTATATTTTGACTTATCAAATCTTCCAAAATAGTCTTAAACTCTTGATTTTTAAAATTGTAGTGTGAATCTGCTATAAAAATAGCTTCATCTTCTAATAGTAGCTTCAAACTATAGCTCTATCTCTTTATAAAATATTGCATAAACTTCAAAAGTTTTATCTCCACCTGGAAGTTTTGCAGTAAATTCATCTCCTTCAACTTTTCCCATAAGTTGTTTTGCTAAAGGTGAATTAAAAGATATAAATCCTTTTTCAACATTTGACTCAACTCCACCAACAATAGTATAAGTAAACTCTTCATCACTTACTACATCAAATAGTGTAACTGTTGATCCAAAACTAACTCTATCATGTGGTAAAACAGATGGATCCACAATTACAGCTTTTGATATAGTGTTACTAAGCTCAGCTATTTGAACATCAATTAATTTTAGTTTCTCTTTTGCACTATGATACTCAGCATTCTCTTTTAAATCTCCCAATTGTCTAGCTTCATCAAGAGCAACAACAGTTTGGGGTCTTTCAATGCTTTTTAAATAGTCCAATTCATTTGTTACTTTGTTGTAACCAGCAAGCGTCATTGGCTCTTTATCCATATCATAACCTCTTTTAATAAATATTTTTGTGTTATAATAGCCAAAAATTTGTAAAGAAGATTTAAATATGCAATATAATAGAACAAAAATGCTTTTTGGAGAAGAGGCTTTTAATAAATTTCAAAATACAAAATTAATACTTTTTGGTGTTGGAGGAATGGGAAGTTTCGCACTTGATGCTTTATATAATACTGGTATTACAGATATAACTATAGTTGATTTTGATACATATGAGCCATCAAATCAAAATAGACAATTGGGAAGCCATGGAAATATAGGAAGAAAAAAAGTTGAAGTTATGAAAGAGAGATATCCAAATGTAACTCCTATTTGTGTAAAAATAACACCTGAGTGGATTGATAACTTTGATTTTTCATCATATGACTATATTTTAGATGCAATTGATGATGTAAAACCAAAAGTGCATTTGATAAAAAAATATTTTACAAAAGTAATAAGTACAGGTGGAGGAGCTAAAAGAATTGATCCTCTTCAAATTACATATGGCTCTATTTGGGAGACAAAAAATGATAAATTTATAAAAAAAGTAAGAGAAGAGCTTAAAAAACAGGGTTTTAAAAAGAAGCTTAAAGTTATTTATTCAACAGAGCTTCCTTTGTGTATCGATAAAGGGAGTTTTGAAGGTGTAACAGCTAGTTTTGGGCTTATGATGGCATCTGTTACTATTCAAAAAATAGTAAGAAAGTTAAATTTAGTTAAAGATAGTCAAAGTAAAAAATTTATATAATAACCAACATTCTAAATAAAGGATCTACATGGGCGGTATTGGTGGTAGTGTTGAACAGATGACACAAGGACATTTACGAAATGTTCAGCAATTAGCAGTATTTTACACTGGTCATAATAATATTTACGCAATAAATATAGCAAAAGTTAAAGCGTTTATCATAACAGAAGAAGTTGCTATAAATGATACTCCAAAAGATACAAACATTATTGCAGGTATAGCTACAATTAGGGGAGAACCTGTTACCTTAGTAAACCTTGATGCTTGGCTTGGACTTAAACCTCTTGAAATAAAAGATTACAAGTTAATTATTTTTTGTGAGTTTAATCATAAAAAAATAGGTTTTTTAGTTAAAGATATGCTTGATATTGTTGAAAAAACAACTCAAGAGTTAAGACATACAGAAGAGACAAACTCAAAAATTACATATACAACTTATGTAAAAGTAAACAACAAAGATGAACTTTGTACAGTTTTTAATGCTGAACAACTTTTAAGAGATATTAAGTGGACAGATGATGGTGGAAGAGACATCAAAAAATATGTTGAAGGTAAAATTCAATCATCTAAAAAAATACTTGCAGCAGAGGATTCAGCAGTTGCAAGAGAGGTTTTACATAAATTCTTTTCTCAAATAGAGGTTGATTATGAAATCTACTCAAATGGTGGAGAGCTGCTTGATAGAATTGAAGATTTAGATCCTTCAAAAATAGGATTAATCGTAACAGATATTGAGATGCCTGGAACTGATGGTTATCAAGTTGCATCATTTATTAAAAATAATCAAAAATATGAACATATACCTGTAGTTGTAAACTCATCTATGACAACAGATGCTGTAAGAGGTAAAATGGAGAGAATTGGAATTGATGGATTTGTAGGAAAAACTGATATAAATGCTTTATATAATCTTACAAATAGACTCTTATTAAGATAGTTTCTATATCTTTTACTCTAAAGCCAAAGATTTTAATCTTTGGCTTTTTTTATCTTAGTTATCTTTTAACCAATCTTTAAAATTATCAATTTGAATTTTAGTCTGTTTTGTAGAAGTTCCACCAAAAGAGTCTCTACTATTCATAGAGTTTTTTAAATTTAAATATGAAATTATCTCTTCATCAATATTTTCAAGCTCTTTTGTACTGTTTCTAATCTCATTTATATTTAATTCACTAATATCTTTGTTTAATCTATTTGCTTCTTGTACAAGCTCTTTTGTAATATAATAAGCTGTTCTAAAAGGCATATTTTGTTTTAAAACTAAATAATCTGCTAAATCTGTAGCTGTTAAATGCCCTATTTTACAAGCATTTTCCATAATATCTACATTTACTTTCATAGTTTTAATTACTTCATTTAAAATATTTAATGATATTTCAATAGTAGCAACTGAATCAAAAACTCCCTCTTTATCCTCTTGTGTATCTTTGTTGTATGCCAAAGGAAGAGATTTCATAACTGTTAAAAGAGAGATTAAATTTCCATAAACTCTTCCCGTTTTTCCTCTTAATAACTCAGGTACATCAGGATTTTTCTTTTGAGGCATAATAGAGCTTGTAGTTGCATACATATCACTCATTTGAACAAATCTAAACTCATATGATGACCAAAGAATTAACTCTTCAGAAATTCTACTTATATGCATCATTGTTGTGCTTATATTAAACAATAACTCTAAAGCAAAATCTCTATTTGAAACACTATCCATAGCATTTTGTGTTGGAGCATAAAAACCTAAAAGCTCTGCTGTTTTAAATCTATCAATATTGTGTGGAGTTCCTGCAAGTGCTGCACTTCCAAGTGGTGAATAGTTGTTTCTTTCATAAGATGATGCAAATCTTTCAAAATCTCTTTTAAACATATTTGCATATGCCATCATATGGTATCCAAAATTTATTGGTTGTGCGTGTTGTAAGTGAGTCATTCCTGGCATAAGTGTAGTTGTATGCTTTGAAGCTACATCTACAAATGTAGAGATTAACTCTTTAATTTGAGCCTGAATTGACTTAGTTTTTTCTTGAACATAAAGCGTAAAATCTGTACAAACTTGATCATTTCTACTTCTTGCTGTGTGAAGTCTTTTACCAGCATCTCCAATAATTTGAGTAAGTCTATTTTCAACAGCCATATGAATATCTTCATACTCTAAAGAGAATTTAAATTCACCATTTTCAATCTCTTTTAAAACTTGTAAAAGTCCACTCTCTATCTGTTTTTGTTCATCACTTGAGATAATATTTTGTAAAGCCAACATTTTAGAGTGTGCAATTGAACCTTTTATATCTTGAGAGTATAACTCTTTGTCAAACATAATTGAAGCATTAAACTCATCTAATAGTTTTGCATTTGTATTTTTTAATATCTGATTATTTTGTTCTGTCATATTGATTAATCCTACTTTTTATTAGGGGTTTATTATATCATAACTGATATAATTTTACTTACGAAAATTCAAGGGCATCCTATATGAACAATATCAAAGAGATTACAAAAAATACTCTAGAAGCACTAAGAGAGAAGAAACTTCAAGTAACTCCTGAAAACTACTTTTTAGAGTTTAAAAATCAATCAAAACTTCTAAATGGTCACACTGAAGAGATAGCTATATATGAAAATAGTTTAAAAAGTCTAACAAAAGATGAGAAGAAAAAATTAGTAGATGAATCTATTTTTAAAGTTGTATCAATACTATCTTCAAGAGTTACAAGCGATGAGTTAAGATTGCTTATTGCAACATTTAATGATCTTTTAACTCCTGCTGTTAATTTTGAGCTAAAAGAGGAGATTGAAGATTTTATCTTAGAGTCTTTAAAAAACCCAAAAAATGTGACTTCAAAAGAGTCAATACTAAAAATTAAAGAGTTTGCAAAAGAGCGAATAAATGCTGATAGAAGAGTATTAAAAGAGAAAACAAATGATATTATAAAATTAACCTCTTTAATGAGTAGATACTATGACAAAGCTTTAAATGATAGTAATAGCTCCAATGAAGATATTAAAAAGATAAAAGAGGATTTAGTATCTTTAGATATATCTGATTTTTCAAAAAGAGAGTTAATCTCTGTTCAAAAAAGATTAATAGAGACAATTTATAAGCTTGAAAATTCACTTTTAGAAAACAATCGAATTTTATCGACAAATATAGATAAAGTTAAACTTCTTCAAGCACAAATAAATGATCTTGAAAAAGAGCTTCAAGTTGCGAAAGAGGAGTATTTATATGACTTTTTAACAAATGTTTTAAACAGAAGAGCTTATGAAAATGAAGCAAAAAAGATGGAGAAACAGTTTTTTATATTTGAAACAAATTTTGCAATTGTATTTTTTGATATTGACCACTTCAAAAAGATAAATGATGCTTTTGGCCACTCATGCGGAGATGAGATATTAAAATCATTTGCACAAATTCTAAAAAATCTTACAAGAAAAGAGGATATTATTGCTAGATTTGGTGGAGAGGAGTTTGTTGCGCTTATAAATTTTAGAGATAAGATTGAAGTAACTAGATATATAAAAAGAGTTAAAAATGCTTTTTTAAATAGAGTTTTTGTTTATAAAGATAATAAAATCAATATAACTTTCTCAGCTGGAGTTACTTTTAGAAACAACTATGAATCTATTACTCAAGCTCAAGAAAAAGCTGATAGTCTGCTTTATGAAGCAAAACATCAAGGTAGGGATAGAGTTATTTTTGATGATGGAACTGTTATTTAAGTTTTATTATGACCAAAGCTGAAGCTTTGGTAAGTTTGCAACTGCTTTTAAAATATCTGTTTTTGAAACAATCCCAACTAAAGTATCACTCTCATCAACTATTGGAATAGCATCTAATTTTAAATCAATCATAATTTTTACAACATGTCTAACATCAGATTGAGGGTCTGCTGTTATAACTTCAGGCAAATATACATCATCTATTTTTCTATTTAAAACACTATTTGTATCATCTAAATTATTCATTAAAAGAGTTAAAATTATCTTTTTATTTACAATTCCAATAATCTTTTTACCAAAATCTGTAACTGGAACTTGAGATACTTTTTTCTCTTTTAAAAAATAGTATATCTCCTCTACTGTTGAATCTTTTGTAACATGAAAAACATCTTGTGTCATAATATCACTTATTTTATAAACAGGTTCCAAAGTATCTAATTGAGCTATTTTTTTATAAGAGTTTATAAACTCTTTTTTCTGCTCTTGGCTTAATTGACTAGAAAAATCTTGAATTAATCCCTCTTTTGGTTCAAACCTAATTGGTTCAATCTCTTCAATAGTTTTAAGATTGTACAAATTGTCACTTGTACTTCTAAATCCTACCGTTCCATTGTTGTATATTGCAAACATTTAGACCCCCCAAAAAAAAGTTTTCTTATATTGTAACAGATTATTATAAATTTGTTATCAAACAGGTAAAACTCTAATATTTTCATCAACTTTACTTTGTAAAATTGACTCAATTGCATAAAGTGTTCCCATACTTCCAGCACTACATCCACTACAAGCACCTAAGTATCTTATGTATAAATCGTAGTGAGGTGCTGATTCAACCAACTCTAAAACCTCCATATTTCCACCATCCATAATAAGCATTGGTCTTACATCATCATCTAAAACATCTTCTATTAATTTAATTCTCTCATCTTTTGACATTTCAATGAAACTTTTATTCAAATAGCTAGGTTCGTTTGTTTTATCTTCTTCAATTTTTTTTCTTGTTTGTTCTAAAATATCACTTAAATATATCTCTTTTTCTTCAAGACCACCCTCTTTTGCACATGATTTACAAAAAATTCCAGCGTGTGTATATTTTTGTAACTCTTCAATAGTTTTTATATCATGCTCTTTTATTAAATTTACAACTTCACCCAAAGTTGTTCTTGCACAGTCACAAACTATATAATCAGAGCTAAAATCATCAATATTTCTAATATTTGCATTTAAAACAACTTTTTTTAAGACAACAAAATTTAAAAAACCGTTGTGTAGCTCTTGAATATCAATTGCTGGAATTTGTGGTTCATCTCTTAGTGCAAACTCAACATCTGTTTTAAACATATTTGCAACTTTTTCAAGAGTTTTTCCAATACAAAGCTCTATCATCATATCATTTAAAGCAACTATAACTCCAGTTGCAAATGATTTAAATTTTGCATCAAATACTGTTTTATCTTTTGTAATTGCAAAATATACTCTTAAAGCATCGCTTCCATTTGATTCAAAATCAGCAACAACTAACTTGCATCCAAATTTTATTGCATCCTCTTTTGTAATCTCACCAAAATGCTTTGGACTATTAATTCTATCTTCTATTTTTTTTGAGTAATTTTTCATATATTTTCCATTATTTTTAGTTATTTAAAGTTTTTTTGTATTTTATTTAAATTAGGATAAAATTTATCTTAATTTAAAATCGCCATTTTATCGTGTTTTTAAGCAAGAAAAATGCTTATTTTTTTACTTTATTAGGATTTATGCCTTTACATTATATACTTATTTCGATATTATTCCAATTAGGATAAAAACTGTCCTATTTAAAATCAAATAAATTTTACGGAGAAGTCATGAGTGAAAACCAACAAATACATGACATTATAAACAGTGATTATAAACTTGGCTTTGAAACTTTAGTTCAAAGTGATACCTTTGCAAAAGGTTTAAATGAAGATGTTATAAGAGCTATTAGTGCAAAAAAAGAAGAGCCTGAGTTTTTATTAGAATTTAGATTAAAAGCTTATGAGAAGTGGCTAAAAATGGAAGAGCCAACTTGGGCTAAATTAAACTATCCAAAGATAGATTATCAAGATTATGCATATTATTCAGCACCAAAAAAAGCTTTAAACTCTCTAGATGAAGTTGATCCTGAAATCTTAAAAACTTATGAGAAGCTTGGAATTCCACTTGAAGAGCAAAAAATGCTTGCAGGTGTTGCTGTTGATGCTGTTTTTGACTCAGTTTCAATAAAAACTACATATCAAGATGAGCTTGAAAAATTAGGAATTATATTTTGCTCAATTAGTGAAGCAGCACATAGATTTCCAGACCTTGTAAAGACTTATTTAGCAAGCGTTGTTCCTGTAACTGATAACTATTTTGCCTGTTTAAATAGTGCTGTTTTTACAGATGGAAGTTTTGTTTATATTCCAAAAAATACAAGATGCCCAATGGAGTTATCAACTTATTTTAGAATAAATGCTTTAAATACAGGACAGTTTGAAAGAACTTTGATTATCTGTGATGAGGGAAGCTATGTTTCATACAATGAAGGTTGTTCTGCTCCAAGCAGGGACGATAGACAACTTCACGCAGCAGTTGTTGAGTTAGTTGCTCTTAAAGATGCTCATATAAAATATTCAACTATTCAAAACTGGTATCCAGGAGATGATGAAGGAAAAGGTGGAATTTTAAACTTTGTTACAAAAAGAGCTTTATGCAAAGGTGATAACTCAAAAGTATCTTGGACTCAAGTAGAAACTGGTTCAAGTATAACTTGGAAATATCCATCTTGTGTACTTCAAGGTGATAATAGCGTTGGAGAGTTTTACTCTGTTGCAATTACATCAAGAGCTCAACAAGCTGATACTGGAACAAAGATGATTCATTTAGGAAAAAATACTAAATCAACTATTATTTCAAAAGGAATTTCAGCACTTAAAGGTGTAAATATCTATAGAGGTTTGGTGCGAGTTGGAAAAAATGCACAAAATGCAAGAAATATCTCTGAGTGTGACTCTCTTTTAATTGGAAACAAGTGTCAAGCTCACACTTATCCATATCATGAGATTAGAAATAGTAGTGCAAATATTGAGCATGAAGCAACAACATCAAAAATTTCAGATGAACAACTATTTTATCTAAACCAAAGAGGAATAGATGAAGAAGATGCTATTGCTATGATTGTAAATGGTTTTTGTAAAGAGGTTTTAAAAGAGTTACCAATGGAGTTTGCTGCTGAAGCAAAAGAGTTATTAAGTATTTCATTAGAAGGAAGTGTGGGTTAATTATGAGTAAAGATATATTATTAAAAATTGAAGATTTAAAAGTAAGTATAAATAGTAATGAAATTTTAAAAGGATTAAATCTTGATATAAAACCAGGTGAGGTTCATGCACTTATGGGTGTAAATGGAGCTGGAAAATCAACTTTAGTTAAAACTTTAGCAGCTCACTATGACTGTGAAGTTGTAGGTGGTAAAGTTACATTTAAAAATAAAGATTTATTAGAGATGGATGCTTCACAAAGAGCAAATGAGGGAATTTTTATGAGTTTTCAAACTCCTGTTGAAGTTCCTGGAGTAAATAATAGCTATTTTTTAAGAACAGCTATGAATGCAAAAAGAGCTTACGAAGGAAAAGATGAGCTAGATGCAATGGAGTTTTTAAAACTTGTAAAAGAAGAGACAAATAAGTTTGATATTGATAGAAAACTATTACAAAGAGATTTAAATGATGGCTTTAGTGGTGGAGAGAAAAAGAGAAACGAGCTTATTCAACTTTTAATGCTAAGTCCTGATTTAATAATGCTAGATGAGATTGATAGTGGACTTGATGTTGATGCTATTAAAATTGTTGCAAATGTTATAAACTCTATGCTTGATGGGAAAAAATCTATTCTTATGATTACTCACTATGATAGACTTTTAGAGCTAATAAAACCTGATTTTGTACATATTTTAAGTGATGGAAAGATTGCTAAAACTGGAGATTATAGTTTAGCTTTAGAACTAGATGAGAAAGGTTTTGAAGCATTAGGAATAAAAAATGCAGATAAATAGTATAAAAAATCTAAAACTTCCTTCAAAAAAAGATGAAGAGTTTTTAAAAATAGATTTTGAAACTTTTTTCTCAAAAAACTTTGAAAATATAAAAATAAATGAGTTTGAACTAGAAAATTTATCTTCAAGTGAGGATAAAAACTCTTATAATTCAATTCTATTTGATATTGCAAAAAGTTTTACAAGTGATCAAAAAGTTTTAAAAATAACAAAATCGACTCAAAAACCAATAATAATAGATCACACAAATAAAGAGTTTGACTCTTTAAATATAAGTTCACTTAAAATTGAAGTTGAAAGTGGAGTTAAAGCATCTATTATTGAGATTTTTTCACTAGAAAATAGTGTAAATTTCATAGCAAATAGAGAGCTTGTGTTAAAGGAGAATTCATCTTTAGAGTATGCAAAAATCGATAATTTAAACAAAGATTCATCAATGATTTTTTCAACAAATGCAAAGTGTGAAGATGATTCAAATTTAGATATTTATAACTTTAATATAGGTCTTGGATTTTGTCTAAACAACTATGAAAATAGTTTAGATGCTCAAAATATAAACTATAGTTTAAATGGATTAAATAAGTTAAAAAATAGCTCAAATAGCTCAACTTTGGTAAAAACAATTCACAACAACAAAAACTCAAAAAGTAGCATAAACTATAAAAATAGTTTAAAAGATAACTCAAGAGCTGTTGTAAAAATCACTTCAATAGTAAATGAGAAAGCACCATATTCAAAGGCTTTTCAAAACTGTAACTCAATTTTATTAAGTGATGATGCTGTTGTTTTTGCTCAACCTCACTTAGAGATATATATAGATGAGTTAGAGGCTAGTCACGGAACTACAACTGGAACTTTAAATAAAGACCAACTTTACTATCTACAAAGTAGAGGTATAAGCAAAGATGAAGCCTATGATATGCTTTTAGTTGCTTTTGAGAGTTCAATTAAAGATAGTATTAAAGATGAAGAGCTTAAAAATTTAGTAGAAGAGTATTTAAAATAAGATGTATAAAAAAGATTTTCCATATTTTGCAAACTCAAATAGCGTATATTTGGACAATGGTTCAACAACACAAAAACCACAAAGTGTGATTGACTCAACTGTTGAATACTACACAAAATATTGCTCAAATACTCACAGAAGTAGTTTTGGTGATGCAAACAAAGCCACTACAGAGTTTGAAAATACAAGAGAGTATCTAAAAAAGTTTATCAATGCAAATAAAAAAGAGGAGATAATTTTTACAAGTGGAGTTACACAAAGTATAAATTTCATAGCCTCTTCTTTTGCAAAAAAGTTTAAAAATATTATTATCTCTAGCCTTGAGCATCATGCAAATATTGTGCCTTGGCATTTACAAGGAAGAACTTTAGCAAATGGTCTTGAAGTTGTAAATTGTAATGATAATTTGGATTTTGATTTTGAGCATTTTGAAGAGCTTTTAAAGGCAAATCCAAACTCTTTTGTAAGTGTTGCGCATGTTACAAATGCTTTTGGAAAAGTTCATGATATAAAAAAAATTATTGCTCTAGCTCACTCTTACAATTGTCCTGTTTTAATAGATGGTGCTCAAAGTTTAAGTAGCTTTAAAATAGATGTTCAAGAGCTAAATTGTGACTTCTTTGCAATTTCAGCTCATAAAACATTTGGACCAACAGGAGTTGGAGCTATTTATATAAAAGAGAAATTTTTTGATGAAGTAGAGCCTTATATTACAGGAGGTGCAGCCATAAATACAGTTGATTTTGAAAAAGGAAGCACTTTTTTAAACTCACCTTATAAGTTTGAAGCTGGAACTCAAAATATAGCTGGGGTAATTGCATTTAAAGAGGCTTTAAAATATATTGAAAATATTGGCTATGAAACAATACAAAATAGAAAAAAAGAGCTTTTAGAGTATCTAAATAGTGAACTAAAAAAGCTTCCTGATATAATTTTTTACAACGATTTAAAAGATTGTAGTGGAAGTAGAAGTTTTAATTTCAAAGGTATTATGCACGATGATATCTCAATTTTACTTGATAAACTAAAAATATCTGTTCGAGTTGGTCATCACTGTGCACAACCAATTATGAAAAAACTAAAAATAAAAGGAACTATTAGAGCTAGTTTGGCTTTTTATAATGATTTTGAAGATATTGATAAACTAATTAGTGCTTTAAAAAGAGCATTAAGTATGTTAAAGGATTAAAAAATTATGAGTATAAAACAAAGAGTTGAAAATATAAAAGAGGATTTGGATTTTTTTGATGAAGAGTTGGCTAAATATGAATATATTATTGATTTAGGAAAGAAGCTTCCTACTTTTGATGAAGAGAATAAAACTCCTGAAAATCTAGTTCACGGTTGTACATCGCAGGTTTGGTTGATTTGTGAGAAAAAAGAGGACAAACTATTTTTTTATGGAACTAGTGATGCAATAATTGTAAAAGGTTTAGTTTATATTATTTTAGAGATTTTCTCTAACTCTACAATTGAAGAGTTAAAAGAGATTGATATGGATATTGTAAGAGAGCTAGGACTTAGTGAAGTGATAACTCCAAATAGACAAAGTGGAGTTATAGGAATGATTAAAAAAATAAAAGAGTATGCTCTAAAGGCATAAAAGCCTATATAAAGGATAAAAAATGAGTGGAATTTTTGATAAAGAGAAGATAAAAGAGAAAATTATAGAGAATTTAAAAAAAGTTTATGACCCTGAGATTCCTGTGGATATCTATAATCTTGGGTTGATTTATAGTATTGAACTAGAAGAAAGAGATAATTATCTGTTTTGTGAGATAGATATGACTCTTACAAGTCCAGCTTGTCCTGTTGCTGATAGTTTACTTGAACAGGTTCGATATGTGGCTATGGCTGTTGATGAAGTTGATGAAGCAAAAGTAAACTTAGTGTTTGAGCCTGTTTGGGAACCTCATATGATGAGTGAAGATGCAAAAGAGATTATGGGTGCTAGTGGAGCTGCTATTTCTTGGTAGGTTTGAAACTTTTTGTTTCAAGCTTATTTTTTAATTTGAATCAACTTAGAAAGTTGTTTTAGCTGAACTAAATCTAATTTATCTTTTTCTCTATTTGTAGAAGATTTATTTATAATCAAATCATTTAAACATAAACAATAAGTTTCTAATCCATCAAAATCTATTTTATTTTTATTATTCCAAGCATCTTCAAAATTAAGACCATCTATATCAGTTAAAATATCTATTCTATTTGGAGCATTTCCAATTTGTATAACACTATTTGATTCTAAAAAATCATTAGGTTTTAATTTGAAAGGTACACCAAATTCATCTAAAGCATTATATATTTTCATAGCATTTTCTTGACTTTTTTCAACCCATAAATCAATATCATATGTAGCTCTTGAATATCCTAATTTTGACATAGCAAAAGCACCAGATATTAGATATTTAACTTTAAATTCATTAAAAATTTCTATTATATCTTTATAGTCATCTGTTAAATACATTATCTATCTCTTAATGATATTTTTCTAATAATATTTTTATCAACAAACAAAGGTGCAAGCATTTTATTTTCATTTTCCCATTTTTTTATTGACATAGAGTACAGCAAATCCCAAGATTTTTTACAATCTAATTCAAAATGAAAACTGTGATGATTTAAAGAGTGTAAAGAAATCTTTGTAACAGTTATTTTATCTCTTCTATTTAATGCTCTTTGTTCTCTTAGTGTCATTTATTTTCTCTTTTTTTCTATTTTAAATGTATATTATAGCATAAATTAAATTTGGTGTGATATAAAATAAAGGTGGAACAGTTTAGAGCGAAACCTTGCAAAGCAAGTGTTGAGAAAAGTTCCACTTTTGAAAAGTTGAAAATATAAAAAAGAATTTAAATTTTTTTGATGAAGAGTTGGCTGTTGATGAAGCAAAAGTAAACTTAGTGTTTGAGCCTGTTTGAGAACCTCATATGATGAGTGAAGATGCAAAAGAGATTATGGGTGCTAGTGGAGCTGCTATTTCTTGGTAGGTTTGAAACTTTTTGTTTCAAGCTTATTAAGAAATAAAAAGGAAAAAAAAGGCATAAAAAAAGCTTGAGCATAAGTTGAGCTATAACTTTTAAAATTAGTAATTTATAACTTATTTAAGATAATAACTCAATTTCTGCAATCATAGAGATTAAGGATTTCCCTTTAGGAAATTTTAATTTAAGATTTTGAGCATAAATAATTGTATTTGTATCTAACAGATAAGTTTTCATCTTTCCCACTCATTTCTAATCTCTGTTTGCCATTTTAATGGGTCTTCTATATCTTTAAAAGATTTTATATCAAATTAGGAAGTAAATTTATTTAAAATTCAACACTCAAAATATTTACAAAATTGCCTTTTTGTATATTTGAAAAAATCTTCTTTTACTGTCCCATATTTTTTTATGACAGCAGATTTTGAAACAACAAAAGTTTTTCTTAAAATCAATTTTGATTTTACTGGAATAGAACCATTTTCAAAATTTTTCAACTCTATTAATATCTCATCATTTGTCATATTTCCTATTTTACTACTAATTGGAATTGCAATAAAATCATCAAAAGGTAAATTGTCTTTAAATACAAGCACAGGTCTTTTTTTTGATTGATTTAAATTACTAAAATAGAATTCACAAAGTACAATATCAAAGCTATTTATTTCCATATATCATCCTCTTTCAAGTCTTGCCAATCTTCTATAAGATTTGCAGAATGGTTTGAAAATATTTTTGTATCTTCTTTGTCATCTTTTGATACTATTTTTTGTTCTTTGTCTTCTAAAATTTTTATTTTACTATTGTCAAGACTTTTTAGGAAAAACATTATATGGTTATAAATATCATCATTTATTTTTAATTTAACTGTATGCATATATTTTCCTTTATAAATATTTTAGCAATGATTATATCAAATTAGGAAGTAAAAAGGCAAAAAGTTTATATTTACTTTTGATAAAATGGTTTTCTATGTTGATGAGCCACGGATATAATTAAAATAGTGTTATCGATAATTGAGTAAAATATACTGTAAGGAAATCTATGCAATACACATCTTTTTAAATTATCTGTTATATTTGGGTATAAATGAGGGAATTCTTTTATATGTTCAATTGATTTTTTTAATATCATCAAATAAACACTTCTTCAAAAGAAACTGTTTTTAAGTTTCCATTTTTATATTCATTTAATCTTTTTTTAGATTCTTCTATCCAAAATTCTTCAATATCTTTATTTGGCTCATTTAAACTCAAAATTAGGCTCTCTATTATTAGATATTTTTCTTGAGGTTTTAGTTTAATAGCTTCTTTTATGATTTCATTTGTTCCCATAAAAGCTCCTTTACAAAATAAGTTTTAGATTATATCAAATTTAGAAGTAAAAAGGCAAAAAAAAGCTTGAGCAAAAAGCTCAAGCTTTTCAAAAGAGATAAGGCTAAGCCTTATTTCTTAAATTCTTAGAATTTATAGTTAACTTGTAGTCTTCCAGAATTTTCTTTTGAACCATCAGTTTTATCAAGATCTTGTTGTCCATATCTAATATATCCATCTAAGTTTTTAGACATTTTATATGTTAATTGACCAAAAACCTCATCTTGTTTAATTGTACCAGTAGTTTTATTTGTTTGTGTAGCCAACGAAGTAGCTGCATCAAACTCTAATTTTCCATAGTGAACAGAGAAGTTTAAATTATCTAAAATATCAGCACCTAAAGTTGCTTGTAAATATTTAGCATCTGCTTTTCCTAAAGAGTTTAATCTCCACCCTAAAGAAGCATTTTGTGCATCTGTATCAAGAGCTGTAATACCTCCATCTTTATCTGTTGTTGTATATGCAACTCTAGCGTTTACAATTCCAACTTTACCATCAACTGCAACTCTTAAAAGACTATCTGTCGTATTAGCTCCATCAAATTCTAAAGCAACATATCTTACTTCATATCCAACTTTTGCATTATCAGCTAAATCAGCTTTACCGTGAATTGCAGCTGTATAAGTATTAAATTGATCAACCGCTTTAAAATACCAAGCTTCAGCATTTACAATACCATAGTTAGCTTGTAAAGTTCCAGCATAATGATCTAAAGAACCATCTAACCCTCCAAAAGCAGTGTCAATATTTGTTTGATTAAAATACGCTAAACCTAAAACAAAATTATCAACCGCAGTTACAGAAAAAATTCCTGTTCCAGTTTGTTCACCACCGTCATTGTCAGTTGCAACAGTCCATGGAGTAGCAATTCCTTGTTTACCAATATTTACAGTAGTATTAGGAATAACAGAGATTCCAAAGTAAGCATGAGCTAAACCAACTTCTGGTTTTAAATCTTCAGTACCTGAATTTTTATCCATTGCAGCAAAATCATTACTACTATGTAAACCTGGTTCAGCAACATTAAATCTTGTATTAAATTTAACATAGTCATTTACTTTTGATGATAAATTTAAGTTAATTTTATATTTATTTGAATTTGTAGTTTGACCTGATTCATCATTTCCAAAGTTATCATATCTATATGTAACTGTTCCAGATACATCTACATCTTTAATAGCTTCTTCAAGTGGTTTCGCGTTTGCACTTGATAGACCTGCAACTGCAACAGCTGCAACTAAACTTAGTTTTGTGAATTTTTTCATCGTTTTTCTCCTAAAATCTCGAAATTAAAGTCGATTTACAAGAAGTTATTAACTTATTGTTTACCGTGGCGACCATTTTATATGAGTTAAATTTAAAGTTTTCTTAAAGTTACCGTATAGTTACACTATTTTTAGCTTTTTTAATAATTTTTTAATTTATTGAGGGTTTTTAGCAATATCAAACAATTTTTCTATCAATAAAAAAGAAGAAATTTTAAATAAATTACTCTAATATGTTGGAAAATTTTTCAAAAAAGGCAAAAGATGAAAAAGATAAATAAGGTTTTAATAGCAAATAGAGGGGAGATAGCTCTTCGAATCATAAGAGCTTGTAAAGAGCTTGAGATAAAAAGTGTTGCAATTTTTTCAGAGGTTGATGTTGAGGGTGTTTGGGTAAGAAAAGCTGATGAGTGCTATCCAATACTAGGAGATGTAGTTCAAGCATATTTAGACTATGACAAAATCATATCTATTGCAAAAAAATCTGAGTGTGATGCAATTCATCCTGGATATGGTTTTTTAAGTGAAAATGCAGATTTTGCAAGAGCTTGTGAAGAGAATGGAATTATCTTTATTGGTCCTAAGCCTGAGCATATTGAGCTTTTTGGAGATAAGATGGCTAGTAAAGTAGCTATGAAAAAAGTTGGAGTTCCTGTGCTTGAGGGTACTGATGAGCCAATAAGCGATATAGCAGAAGCTTCTAAAATAGCAAAACAGATTGGATTTCCTGTAATTATCAAAGCTGCTTTTGGTGGTGGTGGAAGAGGAATGAGAATTGTAAAAAAAGAGGAAGAGTTTAAAGAGCTTTATGAAGCTGCTACAAATGAGGCTAAAAAGTATTTTGGACGAGGAGAGACATTTATTGAAAAATATGTTGAAAATCCAAGACATATTGAGATTCAAATTATTGCTGATAAATATGGAAATGTGTTGCACCTAGGAGAGAGAGATTGTAGTATTCAAAGAAGACATCAAAAGGTTATTGAGATTGCTCCATCGCCACTTTTAAGTGATAGTGCTAGAAGAGAGCTTTATAGAATTGCTACAAAAGCTATGTTCAAACTTGGATATGAGAGTGTTGGAACTGTTGAGTTCTTGCTTGATCCTGATGATAATATCTATTTTATTGAGATGAATACTAGAGTTCAAGTTGAGCATCCTGTTACTGAGACTATTACAGGAGTTGATATTATTCAAAGAATGATTCAAATTGCTGAGGGCGATAAGATGATTTTCTTACAAGAGGAGATTAACTTTAGAGGTTACTCTATAGAGTTTAGAATAAATGCTGAGAATCCACTAAAAGGATTTATGCCATCTGTTGGAACTGTTGAGAAGTATCTTACTCCAAATGGTCCAGGAGTTAGACTTGATTCTGCACTTTATACTGGATATAAAATCCCTGCAAACTATGACTCAATGGTTGGAAAACTTATTGTTTGGGCACTTGATTGGGAAGGTTGTGTAAAAAAAGCAAAAAGAGCCTTAGATGAGTTCTATATTGAAGGTTTCCCTACAAATATTCCACTTCATAGAGAGATAGTTAGAGATGAGGATTTCAAAGCTGGAAGATTTACAACTAACTATTTAGATACAAAAATGGATATTTTTACACTTCATAGTGAAGATAATATCAAAGAAGAAGAGGCAAAGGTTGAGAATCTTAAAAAACTGATTTCTACGATTAACTCTAAAAATATCACTACAAGACACTAAAAAAAAGAGCTTTAAGGCTCTTTTGTTAAATAAAGCTTCATAATAGTAGAATTCCAAAAAAATTTTAAGGCTTTATTGTGTCAATATTTCTAACTTTACTTGGAAAAATCATACCTTTGTATTTTAGTGTTTTTCTTGGTTTTTTAACAACTTATAAACTTAAGTGCGACAAAGAGAGTGTTGCAAAGATTTTGCTATATATTTTGGCTCCTTTAATAGTTTTAAATGCAACAATTAGTGTAAAACTTGATATGCAAGTTCTGTTTTTGCCACTATCTTTTTTTGTTTTTAGTACGGTTTTGGCATTTTCTTTACTTTTTATTTTTAAAAAAATATATAGTGATAATACGGCAAATTTATTAGCATTTAGTACAAGCACGGGAAATACAGGAAATATTGGAATACCTTTGGCTATTTTGTTTTTAGAGCCAAGGTTGGTTGATATTTTTATTTTCTCTATTTTGGCCTCTATTTTGTATCAAAATTCTGTTGGGTATTATATTACTGCTAAAGGAAATTTTAGTGCAAGTGAGAGTTTAAAAAAGGTTTTAAAACTTCCTGTTGTATATGCTTTTATTTTAGGAATTTTTTTAAACTTAAATGGTATAAAAATCCCTGAAATGCTACTTTCTTATAGTGAGTTTTTAAAAGGAGCATATGCAATTTTGGGAATGATGCTAATTGGAATGGGAATGGAAAATTTTAAATCAACTAAAGCTTTTGATGCAAAATTTATATCATTTACCTTGCTTATTAAGTTTGTGCTTTGGCCAGTTGCAACTTTGATTTTTATATATTTGGATAAAAATTTTATTCACTTTTTAGATAGTGATTTTTATATGATTATGTTTTTATTTAGTATTGTTCCTTTGGCTGGAAATACTGTAACTGTGGCAACTATTTTAAATGTGAAGCCTGAGAAGATGTCTATGGCTGTTTTTGTTTCAACTATTGTATCGCTGTTTTATATACCTTTGGTTTTGTATTTGTATATGTATTAAATCTTATTTTAATTTTGTAGTGCTAAAATCTTTGATTAATTTAATACAAGGATATAGGCTTATGTTTTTAACAAACAAATTTGATAGATTTCAGTTGGATGCAATTGATGAGGCTTTTGCTGTTGTGCATTTTAAACCAAATGGAACTATCTTAAAAGCAAATAAAAATTTCTTAAATATTATGGGCTACTCTTTGGAAGAG
>Ga0265293_10004398_pt1 | contig 24884 bp, 20 predicted proteins | sample Munlanlewell138R_FD_192505 | JGI IMG/M metagenome (GOLD analysis project Ga0265293, IMG submission 192505) | Leachate microbial communities from a municipal landfill in Southern Ontario, Canada - Leachate well 138R | ecosystem: Engineered > Solid waste > Landfill > Unclassified | place: Canada...
GCCTTAATTATTCATTCCCATAACACACTACGAGGGGGAACAGTTCTTGGTTATGGCGATCACCGTATTATTATGGCGATGGCTGTTGCTGGCTTACAAACCGATAGTGATCTCACAATCGAAGGTGTCGATGCCGTAGATGTAACCTTCCCCACCTTCTTTTCCCTTCTACACAGTATCTGTGATACACCACAAAAGGAGCTCACATGAACAATGTTGATCTACGTAGCGATACCCTTACTATGCCAACCCCACATATGAGAGAGGCGATGGCACAAGCCGAAGTTGGTGATGATGTCTATTTAGAAGACCCCACTATAAACCGTCTTCAAGAGATGGGAGCCTCTTTGTTAGGTAAAGAGGCCGCCTTATTTGTCTCAAGTGGTTCAATGGGAAACTTAATTCCATTGTATATCCAAGCGAATAAGGGACGTGAAGTATTAGCACATAAAGATGCCCACATCATCCACCACGAAGTGGGGGCTGTCAGTGGTATTGCCTCAACTCTCCCCATTGGTTTAGATACCCCTAAAGGAATTCTCACATCTGAAGCGATTGAAGAGGCAATAAAGCCTGATCTCTATTTCATGACTAAAACAGCTCTTATTGAGATAGAAAACTCTATTAATGGAATTTTCTATCCCAAAAAGAATTTAGACGAGATTCAAAAAGTTGCTACAAAGCACAACATTCCTATCCATATCGATGGAGCTCGGTTGTGGAATGCATCAATTGCTTCAAAGATGTCCCTCAAAGAGTTAGCTTCTTATGGAGATACAGTCACTGTGTGTCTCTCTAAAGGGATGGGAGCTCCTGTAGGGAGCATTCTTGCTGGAACTCAGAAGTTTATTAACGAAGCACGAGTGGTTCGTAAAATGTTAGGTGGTGGAATGAGACATGCGGGAATTTTAGCAGCTGCTGGAATCTACGCCATTGAACATAACTACGAAAGATTAGAAGTAGACCACGTTCGTGCATACACTATTGCCAAAGCTTTAAGTGAAACCTCATGGGCCTCGTTAGATATAGAAGATGTTCAAACGAATATGGTCTTTTTCTCAGTAGAGAACACCCCTGCACAAAAAGTGGTAGATGTCTTTGAGAAACACCATATCTTGTGTATGAATACCCATGCCAATGTGATTCGCTTGGTGACTCATCTGAATTTGAGTGACGAAGATATTGATTCTGTTGTAGAAGCAATAAGAACAATAAAAGAAGAAGAGTTTATGTGATGAGACGTATTGCTCTCTACTTTAGTGGTAGTGGGAATTCTAAAACTCTTGCCTTTGATCTTTGTAGGGCTTTAGTGTGTGATCACACCTACTCGTTATTAGAGGTAGAAAAAGAGCCTTCTTTATTAGAAGGGACTCAGGAGTTAGTGTTAGTCTTCCCCGCTTACTACTTTGCACCCCCTGTGAAAGTTGCCTCTTTTATCCTTTCAACCTTACAAGAATCACAGTTGAAATTAGATCTCCTACAAGTTGTTATAACCCATGGAGGGTTCCCCTCTTATAGTGGATACATCACTTCACGCCTATTATTAGAATCAGGATATGCTGCTACTTCCATTTCATATATTCAGATGGTCGATACCTTCGCTCCCCTATATAAAGCACCACCTCTTCATAAGCAAACAAAGATCCATTCAGATATTACTTCTCAGTTACACTCCCTCATTGAAAACCTCAAAGATCAACACTTTAGTTTTCCCCCCTTTAGGCCACTAAGTCGCCTAGTGTGGAATATCTATAGAAAAAGAGTATCTTCACCCTCTTCACACGATCACAAACTCAAAGTCACTGATCAGTGTAATGGGTGTGGAATATGTGCGAAGGTGTGTCCTGTAGAGAATATAGTGATGGTAGAAAACAAGCCCTCCTACCAAGGAGCGTGTACATACTGCTTAGCGTGTTACCACCACTGTCCCCAAGAGGCGATTCGTTTTACCAGTAAGGTTCATCGCTCTTACTCTCAATACACTCCCCCAAAAACATTTTTTCCTCTAAGATAAAGAGATGAGAGATTATCCACTATTACAATATGTCGATCGAACACACTCTTTAGCAGTGAAATATGATAAAGATGCTATTGCACGAATGTGTAATAACCCTGATGCATTCCCTTTTTGGGTTGCTGATACCGACTTCATGGTCCCCAAAGAGGTACAACAAGCTCTTTATCATCAAGCTCACCACGGAGTATTAGGGTATCCAAAGCCTTCTAAGATGGGTGAGTTATTTACCCAGTGGGTTTTAAAGCGACATAATTGGAGCATTGACCCATCAGAGGTGATTCTCTCTTCAGGGATGCTTCACTCAGTGGCGACTTTAGTAGAAATCTTAAGTAACAAAGGTGATGCAGTTATTCTCCCCACCCCCGCATATAAGCCATTTGTGACGTTGTTACAACACTTAGAGCGGACAATTATCCCATGGCCGATGGTGTATGATAACAAAGCCTACCACTACACTTTAGATACAGATCTTCTAGAGACATTGATTGTAAAACACGCTTCGCCACTACTCTTATTTTGCTCTCCACATAACCCTACGGGAAGAGTGTTTACTTCTTTAGAATTAAGTGATGTCTCTCGTGTATTACAAAGACACGCAACAAAAGTTATTAGTGATGAAATTCATGCCGATTTAGTTCACCTTCATCACACCCATATCCCTTTTGAGAAGGTGGCTAGGAAGATGGGTGTTGAGTGTGCAACCTGCTTTTCTCCCTCTAAGACATTTAATATTCCAGGGGAGCATATCTCTTTTGTCCATTTCAATAACAAAGAGCACCAAAGAGCATTTCAACACAAAGTGGATTCTTTCTACTTTAAAGTGGGGCTTCTTGCTACTGAAATGACGCATGCTGCATATACCCATGGGGGTCCGTGGTTAGATCAATTGCGTAGTTATATCACCACAACTGCATCGTATCTCAAAAGAGAGCTCGCTCCTTTAGAGTTTGTCCTTCCTGAGGCCTCGTTCATTGGACTGATTGATTGCTCTTCTTTGTACGAAGATGTACAACACGATGCATCTCTTTACCCCGAAGTGTATGATCCGCGCTTAGGAGTTGAGGGAGGGTTACTCTCTCGCTTCTTTGGGCAACGAGCTAACATTGCAATGAATGATGGATCTTGGTTTGGTCCACAGTATGATCGCTTTGTCCGATTCAACTTTGGAACAAGTAAAGAGAACATTGAGTATGCCGTTACACAACTACACGCAGCAGTCGATTATCTATCGACACTACGAAGGTAACACACTCTTGTATTCACTTTTTGGTCATAGAGCTTATGTGCTGCCTCTTGATACAGTGCCAATTGTGTATGATGTCGCTCTTTTTCAATCGTCGCATCAGTTTTAAAATCGATTATCTCGATATGAGAATCGTAGCGAATAAGAAGATCGATGACTCCATTAAGAATAATTTCAGAGCCTTGATGATTATGGCGTAAGCTAAAAGGAATCTCACTTTCAATCACTCGGGGGCGAGCTTGTAAAAGTGAGTGAAGTACGTGTGAGTGGGTAAAATTCTCTACTAAAGAGATTACTCCACTTACTAAGACTTTTTTCTCTTTTTGAGATAGGCCAAGGTGTTCTAATTCGGAAGGAATAAGAGAAAGAGCGGTCGATTCATCAATAGAAACATCACTAAGAGAAGAGCCATAGTGGTTAATAACCCACTCTAAAGCTGCATGAGTCCATGTTCCAAATAGAGCTTCAAAGCCGAGGCGGTTAATAATCTCATCACTTGGTAGAGTCGGTAATGGGATTGCCTCTTGTTCACTCTCAGGTGGAATATATGTGTTAATCCACTCAGTTACCCCATACACATCATGTGTGACTCTTAATTGCTCTTTGGGGTGAGCGTAAATCTCTTCCATCTGCTTAAGATGTGAAGAGACTTCGTTATGTGAGACTGAAATAAAGAGATCACTTTCATACGAAGTGGGAATGTCTACTATCTTCATATGAGAAGTTAAAGAGCTTGCCTCATTAAAAGCGTTAGTGTAATACCCAAGGAGGTTAAAAAAGGTAGTGCCTCTATGTTCTTCTTTAATTTTTGAATCATCACCAACACCCATAAATAACAGATGGTGTTGAGCTCGAGTGAGAGCTACGTAGAATAACCGTTTTAACTCAGCTAACTCTTTATCTCGTATCTCCTCTTTTTGAGCTTCATAAAAGAGATTCCGTACTGGTGTTTTATAAGGGGTGTAATTAAAGCTCAATAGCCCCCCCTCATAATCGTAGGAGGGAGTCACTAGTGGTCTTACTGATGTCCCCATACTTGCGACAATGACAATGGGGAACTCTAACCCTTTTGATTTATGAATTGTTAGTAATCTTACTCCCGGTAGATCAGCTTGCAAGGGTTCTACCTCATCAAGGCGTTCTCGCTTGCCTAAGAGTGGACGCACATAGGCTAAAAAATCGACCAAAGATTTCCCTTTTTGATCAAACTGGATAGCTAATTCATAGATGTAATCAAAGTGTTCGATATATGGGTGATACAGTGAGTGACGTAACAGGTAGTACTTATACCCACCTTCATTAAAAAGAAAGTCAATTAATGTGCTGATAGATTCACTTTGTGCCAATAAAGACAACTGGTGATACACATCCACCACCTGTTGGTATTTGATAATATCTTCGCTCTCCCAATGAGTGTTGTCGTACTGCTCAAAAGGATTTATCCCACTTTCAGTTAACTCAAGTAGTGCATCATCTGAAAGGTGGCAAAACGGACTACGTAAGACTGTTGCAAAACTAAGACGATCATCGTTGTGGATAACAAGTTCTAAAAAATGGACAATGTCATTAAGTGGTGCTTCTAAAAAGAGCGATTGAATCGTCGATACGTTGTACGGAATACCTTTAAGACGAAGTGCTTTTTCATAGTGCATTTGGTTGGTGGTCGATCGATACAACACGGCAATATCTTGGTAGGTGGGACGACGTAAGGTGCCATCTTCATTGGCAATGAGATAATCATCTCCCTCTACCATCTTTGAGATGGTGTTTGCAAGATGAACTGCTTCACTTTGTGTATCACTTGCTAGGTGATCTTCTCTCTCTTTTGTCTTCTCTTTGAGATGGTACTCAATGCGGGTAGTTACACTACTAGGACTCTGTTTTGCTTTAAGGGGCTCAAACTCAGCTTCATAGAGGTGTTCAGCATCCCCCATAATAGGTTCAAATACGTTGTTATAAAAATGGACAAGTTGTTGTTCACTACGGTAGTTCGTCGCTAAGTTGATTCTTTTTCCACCTGAGAGTTCTACTTCATCTAACAGTGCATTAAAGACACTCACATCGGCGCCACGGAATCGGTAAATTGATTGTTTTTGATCTCCTACAAAAAAGAGTTTATCGTGTTCGATCTCCTTTGCTGATGGGACTCCTTGTACATCGAGGCCCTCTTTTTGAGCAAGTAAAAAGAGAATCTCTTTTTGTAGTAAGTCGGTATCTTGAAACTCATCGATCATAATAAAGCGGAACTTTTGTTGGTAATACCGTCTTAAGTTTGTATGAGAGATGAGAATATCATGTGCCATGTGGGCAACATCTTTAAAACTGAGAACTCCTTTCTCTTTTTTCCGTTTAAGATAGAGTTCTCTCAAAAGTTCAAAGACATCAAATGCCGACTCTAAAGAAGATGTATCATTAAGTCCAATAAGAGATGAGACCAAAGGTCCTACTAATGTAGAGCGTATAACTTCAGCATACTCGTTGTACTGATCTTTATAATCACTTTTAGATCGAGCTTTATGCATCTTCATAAGTGGTTCAATAGCTTGTGTCATCAGTGGGTAGTTAGTGAACTGTAAGATCTCATCTCGATGTGTAAGATAGTGTTCAAACAGTGGTTTATTGGTTTCTAAGGTTTTTTCATTACCCTCTACTGAAGAGAGAAACATCACCATCTGATCTAATTGAGAGAGACTGTTACGAGCAATGCTCTCTAATGATGAGATTAATGAAGTAGAGAGGTGAGTTTTATCAAAGGAGGAACTGAGGTAAAACTCTTTTGTAGCCATCTCTACAAACAAATCTGTTATAAGAGTTTCAGGTGAATAAAGACTACTGAGAAATAAAAACCCAGGGTGGTCTTTGAATTGACGGCACACTTCAAAGGCAACTTCTTCAGCTAACTCTTTATTGAGTTGATCGTCCATTTCAAAGGTGGGACTGAGGCCATAACGTAGAGGGTCACTAGAGACAACACGGTAACAAAATGAGTCAATTGTTGTGATTGTAGCCTCAGCGAGATTAAGAAGTTCTTGGTGTATGAGTGGTTCATCTTCATATAAGCGTAGCTTCTCTTCAATTTTCTCAAACATCTGTGTTGCTGCTAGGCGGGTAAATGTGAGAGTGAGAATCTCATCGGCGTGTGCTTGTTGACTCAGTACCAAATAGAGGAATCTATTAGAGAGGACAGTAGTCTTTCCCGAGCCTGCCCCTGCTGTGACTACACAGTTGGTATCACAATAGATAGCCTCTTTTTGAAACTCATCGAGAAAATTAATGCTCTGTTCAAAACGCTTTAGATCAATCATATTAGTGAATACCTCCTACGACATAATGGGCGGTAATCACAATACTGACACGCACTATCAGAAGGAGTAGCCCCTAAAGCTCCTTGATGAAATGAACTTACCATCATCACAGCATCTTGTTCAAAGATCTCAATGAGTCGATCTCGCTCTTCTAATGAGTCTTGATTCCACAGTGATACATACTCCCCTTTTTCAATGTTGTAAAAAGCAGCGTCAGTGACCTCTTTGGATTCACTATCACGAAGCAATTTGGCATAAAGGATTAATTGATGTGATGGAAGAGTATCACTTTTTTTATAGGCACTTTTTGCAACAGTGTAGTTCTTTTTATAATCAATTACCGCTGTGTGATGTTCACTATCTTCACTCATACGGTCGATTCGACCTATGAGGATGTAACCATTGTCGGGGTACTCTCTCTCCTCTTTGGCTTCAAAGGCGATACTCGTATACCCATCAAACGTCTCTCCTTCAGCTGTAATAATCGCCTCGAGATTTGAAAAGTGTCTTTTTTTAATGTAGTTCATGGCAAACGGCAGTGGGGCACTGACCGAGGATTCATACTCTTTGAGCACTTGGTGTAATAATTGGTGAAATACTTCTAAGTATTCAGAGCTCTTTTCCTGATGAAAAGGACCACTGAGGTGAGAGAAAAACCTCTCCAAAAGTGAGTGTTGAGCTGATCCTATAGCAGCGTGATCTTCTAAGAGATAATCGTAGGTTTGTTTACGTAGTTTATAGACATACTGGGAAGCCCACTTAAAGGGGCATGCAAAAAATGCATCCATTTGAGTCGATGAGAGTCGAGCTAAGCCTCTTTCATCGGTGATGATATGGTTGTAAGCCATACGTGTTTTTAACGAGGCTGTGTCGATTCTAGGAGGGCTAAAGGCAGTACGTTTCCCCTTCTTAAAAGTGTTTGCTATAGCGGGTGTTGGTGTAAATGAGTAAGAGGGAGTCCTCCATGCCTCTTTTTCTTGATCGAATAACGATCGAGGAACATAATCTACTTTTTCAATCTCTCCACTTCTCATAAAATAGGGGTGAACAAGTGAACTAGAAGAACCAAATGATTCACTAGCATAAGAAAATTCAACGCTCTTTCCACAACTTTGGTAGTGTGAGAAAAAAAGATCACTTGCTTCTTGTGTTAATGTACCTCCCCATTGATACTCACTTAACAGTGCTAACTTTTTTGCTTCAATGCTTGTTGCTTCAATAGTACATCCCATCACAAAGTGGTACAGAGGAGATATCCCTACCGATGTAGTGTATGGATAAAGATGAATACCCCCCTTTGTATGTTGAGGAGCATAATTCACTGATTGTAGTAGTTGTACAAACAGTGAATAGAGTGAAGAGACTTCATCAAGTTCTACTAAAGAGAGTGCCTCTTGTAGGGGGCCAAGTTGAGCTAATGAGTAGGTAAACACATCGAGTTGATTACCTTCCCACTGATCTTCTTCACATAAAAAGGAGATGAGCGTAAAGAGGTGAGTTTGCATCTCTTTAAAGGTGGAAGAGTTTACTAACCTTATGAGATAAGAGCGAAATGTGTTATACCAATGAAACAGTTGCCTGTTAGAGAGACCAAGACGAGTGAGCCATTGATCTTCGCTTTCAATAAGGTTCCCCTCTTTAATACCTAACTCGGCTCCCTTTTTACACAAGCGCAAGTGCATCGCTCGATCTTTAAATCCAAGACGTGGATCTAATAATAATCTTCTCACCGATTCAAAAGAAAAACTTTGTGCTACCACATCTGAAAGAAGAGAGAAAAACTTCCCTCCTGCGTAAGTTTCTACAGGACGAGACTCCACCACTTGTAAAGGGATCTCTTCTTTACGTGCCTCTAATTCGATATATTCACGAATACTTTTAATATCTCCAGCTGTAATAACTATCTCTTTAGAAGGGACTCCTTGTTCTAATAAAGAGCGAATTTTTACCAAAATAGAACGACTTTCCATCAACTCATTTTCATACGACAAGATACTACTAGCTCTCTCTTCTTTATCTTCGTAATAGACATGGATGTAAGAAGGGAGATTCTTAAGTAAGGTAAAGCGGTGAAACAATTTCCCTACTTCAGGGAAAAAGATGTGGTATTGAATGTCACTATCTTGAGGAAGGTGTGTAGTAGATAATGGTAGAATATCATAATCGACTAACTCTTTTTTTTCTAAAAAAGAGGTGTATGCACCAACAATGAGTTCAACATCACTGAGGTACTCTTTGGGAATCTTATTATACGAATCTGCATCTAAGTGTTGTAACAACCTCAGATCTTCATATGAACGAATCAGTTCTAATAAGGAGAAGAGGAAGTTTGTCCTCTCTCCCTCTTCGTTGGGGTATACAAACCACTTGAGGTGTTCAGAGCTTTCACTTTGTAAAAAGGTGTGAAAAAAGAGATGTTTTGTTATTGGATGAATCTCTTTTTTCTCAGTAGGTGGATACAAAACACGAAGAAAAGAGTCCCAAGGTAAGAGTTTATCTGATCGAATCACCCCTTTTTCACTGAGGCGAGTATAGCGCTCTTTCCAAAACTGCAATGATGTCTGAGTTGGAAATACAGAAATCACACCATCTTGTTCTAAAGATTCAAAGATCGAACTCTCAAGGGTATTGTTCATGGCATCTAATATAACATTAATGCTACTATACTCAAAGAGATGGATACACAATTACGTACAAACACCATTACCCTCCCTCAGGCAATAATCTACTTCACCGTCATTCAAGCTATGTGGATGATTTTAGGTTCACGTATAACAGCTGAATTATTCTCTTTAGTAAAACACCCTTCTCTTATAACTACATATCTCATGTTGCATGTTAACTTTGTCTTTTTACTTCTGATTTTAGTGTTGTTTATCTACCACATTCATAGATCTTCCATTACATCGTACGTTACTGATGCAGTTACTTTTAGGTATAAGTTGATGTTCATCTCAATGGGAGTGTGGATAACAGTCACAACACTTGTGGTGTTTGTGTTATTTCTTATTGATCCTAACGTAATAACACTTCATAAAAGTTCACACCAATACTCATTTATCTTCACACTCATTATTCTTATTCTTACCCCTCTTCAAGCAATAGCTGAAGAACTTCTTTTTAGAACAACGCTGTGGAGATTACTTCAAAGCCATATTAAAAAAGGATATCTCCTTTGTTGTATCTCAGCAGTGTTATTTGCTGTAGCGCATCTTTCTAACTTTGAGGTACAACACAACAAAGGAGTAACACTACTGTATTACTCCTTTGTTGGTTTTCTCTTTATGTATCTCACAATCCAAAGTAGAGGTAGTGAAATAGCTTTTGGCTTTCACATAGCTAACAACCTTCTTGTTGCCTTGGTCTTCACCTACCCTAACTCATCTCTCCAAGCTCAAGCTATCTTCATACTCAATAAAGCATACCCACTTTTAGATATCCTCATTCTTATAACAGCAAGCTATATTCTGAATCGTATCAATACACTATTCTCAAGTAAAAAAGGATAAAGCTAAGCCCTTCACGAAATTAAGAATCAATCTTGAAGGCACTTTATATTCACCTCTATACTGATAAGTGGCAAATTTTTACAGCACATGATGAAATTAACATATGTTAGGATTGGACAATGAAAAGAACATATATTCTCTCTTTTTTAATAATAACTATGTTAATAGTAACAGTTATCAGTTGCTCAGACATGATCCCTTGGCTAGAGAGACATGCTATTACTGAAGAGATGAAAGAAGTCTACTTTGGAGAAATTATAGGGACGGGTAAGATTAAAGACGGAGAACTTGTTTCAATAATAATTGCTGGAAGAGAACTTATTGTTGACTCAAGCAAATCTAAGCCTGAAGAAGGAGTCTACTATGTCTCAGTGGATGATAAAGAAGCTAAAGTCGTAACAAATACTGCTGGAGATTCTACAATCACTGTTATCCCATCAGGTAATACCTGATTACCAATTGAATACTCTAAAGGCTCTAGTGACACCGACGTTATCTTCCTTGAAGTAAAAGAGAGAGGCGGAAAGAAAACAGTAGTAGAACTTCCTGAAGCTTCTAATAAACCTGGTCAAAAAGTAAAAACGTGGAAAAGCGGAGATCAAGAAATCACTGTTGGTTCTCCCATTACTGCAGGAACAAAACTTGAACCTGAATGGGAGTACATTACTGATATAACTATAGTTTCTAGCTCTGAAAGTGGTGTTGATGACAAACAGGGAACAATCGAACTTGATGAAGATGGAGAACCTTCCTCAATTGAATTTCAGGTTGAAATCACTGATGGTGAGGGAGGTGATGATAGTCCTATCTCCTTAAAAGCAACAATTAATAAGGACGAAAAGCCAAAAGAAATAGAAATAGTTACTGATGGTGAAAAGAAGTCATATCTCTACTATGAGATAGATAGATTTCAGGATAAAGATGAAGATATTTTTAAGGATATCAAGGATTATGACATTGAGTATGCCATTCGTGTTGATGATGAAGGTAATGCCCAACTAGTGCAGAAAATTGATGGAGAAGACCATCCAATTCTAAACCCTAAGATTGTTTCGTTTAATGCAAAACTAGCAAGTGGGTCACAATTCCCATTAAATTCTAAAATAAGGGTAAATGATATTGAAGATAATAAAGCAATTAGCCTTAAATCGAATAAAGGAAGCATAATTGGATCTTTCTTTGCAGGGTCACAGTTTAGCGTTAGTGCAACTCCTGACAATAGTGTATCAGGGGACAGGTTCATCATGTGGAATATCAACCAGGGCGGATTTAAAGATTTTAGAAATCCAGAAACTGACGTTACTATTGGTGATAGAGATACAACTCTTGAAGTATTGTTTCATAATTTTTTTGAGTTTGAACTTGGACTTGAAGATTCTAAGAGCTGGGTTAAAAATACACTCTACGCTTTTAAATCGAAAAGTGCTGGAAAAAACACCATTCATCATCTAGAACTTAGAGATAACAATCTACAATCCTTTGACTTCAGTTATCATCCATCATCATTTCCTGATAGCTTTTATGTATATGTTGACGGTACTAATGTCTTTTCAGCTGAAAAATCTACTACCAGCACTAGCTCTACATACGGCAACGGTGGTAAAGGAACAGACAAAAATGTAGTTAATCTCACAAGTTGGGGATCTATAGGAAGTTTAGATTATGACAATCCTCCAAAGTTGGAAATAAGCTTCGATAATAATACTGACAAGAAAATAGATATTATAGGAACATTTACTTATGAAAGTAATAGCACGGAGGAATCTAAAACTGTAGAAGCTAATACTACAGCCACTGAAAATTTCATTTTAGAAAATACTCATAACATACAGGAAGAGAATATCAAATTTAGTTTGAAAATAGAGGAAGATGAAGAAAATGAAACTCTTCTAGAGGAGTCTTTTACCTTTGAATTTGTAGATGAAATTCCCGAAGGCAATAACGAAGGTGATGATTTCTATTGGAATAAAGATTACCAATGGAAATACAATTTAACACTAAATGAAGAAGATGGCGTGAACAGCTTAATTCTTGATGAGACAGAAAAACTATCTAGTGAAATTACATATATTGAAAACCCTCCAAAAAGCCCAATTGCATATGTTCTTGAGGGCGGTGAATTAGTTAAGGCTGACGATGGATATCAGGCAAATAGTGGCTCTGCCCTTTGGGATGGGGGCTGGAAATACGAGGGCATAATGTTGGAAGAAACTTCCCAATGGATTACAGTCGTTATTAACGGCGATCCTGACAGGAGTGGAACTGTATGGCAATATGGAATTGAATTTCAATAGATAACTCATTTTAACATCCCCAGTTTTCCTTTAATTATTCCTTCACCTAATCCTATCGACTATGATGGGGTTAGGTGTTGACTATCATACGCTCTAGGGTGATAGTAACGAGATGTATTTGTTTATCAAGGAGTGTTATTGATGAAAAAGATTTTATTTGTAGCAGGGATTATAGTTGCTTCCATCTTCATAATCTCCTGTGCAGGGACAAAGACAGATGATGTGGTAAGTAGTGATGCATTTGTTTCCACTACAGGGGATTTTTCAACTGAGGTTATTAGTAGGGTTCCTTCCTTTAATCCTACTGATGATGATTTAGAATATACATTTAGTTATGTGTATGGCTATTTATTAACTCAGAATATTTTAAGTGAAGAGCTTGATTTAGAAGTAGAGCCTTTTATTCGAGGATCTGCCGACTTTTATGATTTTGTTGAACCTTTGTTAGATTCAGATGATATCAACGAGATGTTTGGCTATTACCAAGACTATCTTGATGGCGAAGTTGCTAAAGAGGATTTAGACTCTTTAAGCGGAGAAGTTGTTGGTCCTCTTTCTTCCTTTATTGATAAATTTAGTTATGGGTATGGCTATATCATCCAATACAACCTTCAAGTGCAAGGTTTGTTTGTTGATCTTAGCGGCTTTAATGCTGGTGTAAGTGATGCCTTTAGTAACATCCCTCTTACATTTAGCGACGAAGAGATTGATGAACTCTTTATGGCGTACCAACAAATGCTAGAATCTGAGTATCATGAGATGTTTGCCCAAATAGCAGAAGAAAACTTAGTAGAAGCTGAAGAGTTCTTAGCTACTAATAGTGAAAAAGAGGGTGTTATCACCACCTCCAGTGGTCTTCAATACATAGTGGAACGAGAAGGCGATGGCGCTTCTCCCACTTCCAGTAGTGATGTTGAAGTCGATTATATGATTACCTTCTTAGATGGCACCACAGGAGATAACTCTTATGCTAGGGGAGAACCTGCAGTATTTAACTTAGAGAGTCTCATCAGTGGCTTTAGTGAAGGTGTTCAGTTGATGAAAGAGGGTTCTCATTACCGCTTCTTCTTACACCCCGCTCTTGCCTATGGTGAAATGGGATTTGACTTTATTGAACCTAACAGTCTTCTTATCTTTGACATTGAGTTACACAAAGTACTCGATTAAAGAAGAACTTTTGTTTGAATGAACGACCGCTAAGTGCGGTCGTTGTTTTTTATCCACCTGTTCTATTGACAGCTCTTTGGTTTCTCATAAATACTCAACACACATCCAATTTTTTTTGAGGTACTTATGAATATATATAATAATATTAGTGAGCTCATTGGCTCTACACCAATAGTACGTGTATCGAGATTCGCTTCTTTTCATAATATTGAAGCTACGATACTTGTGAAACTAGAATCACTGAATCCCGCAGGGAGTGTGAAAGACCGAATTGCTAAAGCAATGGTTGAACAAGCTGAGAAAGAGGGCCTTCTTACAAAAGGATCCACTATCATAGAACCAACAAGTGGTAACACCGGCATTGGCTTAGCACTTATGGCTGCAAGTCGTGGTTATTCCATTATCTTAACAATGCCAGAAACTATGAGCGTTGAGAGACAAAACCTTCTTCGTGCATATGGTGCTGAAGTTGTCCTTACTCCTGGAAGCGAGGGAATGAGAGGATCAATAAACAAAGCACAACAGTTAGCTCAAAGTATTGAAAACTCTTTTATTCCAAGTCAGTTTACTAACTTTAAAAATCCTCAAGAACATTATAAAACAACAGGAAAAGAAATTTGGGAACAAACTGGTGGTAAAGTAGATCTCTTTGTCAGTGGTATTGGTACTGGTGGAACCATTAGCGGTGCGGGACAATACCTCAAAGAGAAAAATAGTAAGATCAAAGTTATTGGAGTAGAACCTACTGGTAGTGCCCTTTTAAGCACTGGTAAAACTGGTTCACACGGTATTCAAGGTATTGGTGCTGGTTTTATCCCAGATACACTAAATCAAGAAATCTACGATGAGATTATTGCTATTGAAAATGAAGAGGCGTACGAAGAAGCTCGTACTATCTTACGAACCGAAGGGATCTTTGTAGGTATCTCTAGTGGAGCTGCTCTTTCAGCAGCTGTGAAAGTAGCACGCTCTAAAGAACATGCTCATTCGACTATTGTCGTCATGCTCCCCGATAGCGGAGATCGCTATCTCTCCACTCCCCTCTTTCACTCATAAGAGTAAAAATTATGGTCTTAGTGAATACTACACTAAGACCATAATTCATTGTTTATGAATATTCTTGGTTCAATCTATTATTGTGGACCTGCTGCTAAAGCTTGTTGTAATAACTCAACAAATCCATCAACGCTAATAGTAGCACCGCTGATTTCATCAGTTGATCCATCTGCGTTAAGAGCAACATCGGTGTTTTGTGTCTTTACAACATAGAGTTCTGCTGCTTCGGCTTGCTCATACCAATCGGCAATAGCACCTCCAAATTTCATCATGTTGTAATTACCAGCTCTGTCGTAGCTCTTTTTATCTACCCCCTCTTCGTTCACTGCATTCCAGTTCACTGAAGAGATAAAGCCATTGACGACTGTGACTGAGACATAATCTTTCCACCCTTCGTGGAAATCTGCTGCTGAAGCGTAGTAAGCTCCGTTTGCATACGAACCAGAACCAACAGGACCTTGAGCTAAAGCAACTTGAGCTAAGCGGAAGAACTCATCGACAGTAACGGTAACACCGCTAATTGAATCGACATGTCCCTCAGCATCTGAATAGACGACATCAAGTGGGTTTTGAGTCTCTACAAGATAAGCTTCAACACGCTCGGCTTGCTCATACCATTCGGCAATAGCTCCACCGAATTTCACCATGTTGTAATTACCACTTTTGTCGAGTGTTTTTTTGTCGGGACCGCCGTTAACATTAACACCGTTCCAATCTACATCGACAATCTTACCGTCAGTAACGGTGATAGTAACTGCATATTTCCACCCACTACTTTCGAACTCTTCACCAAGTGTGAAATAGACTCCATCTTGGTAGACTTCGGGTTTTTCAATGGGTGTAACAGCTGCTGCTGCAGGTGTTTGTGTTACTTCTGCTTTCTTTGCACAGCCTGTAACTACAAGGGCTACAGCGACAACCAATAAGACTAGAATGACTGAATACTTTTTCATGACCTACTCCTGATATATCAATACGAAAAGTAGTATATTAGGTCATGGGGGTTTTGTTCAATACTTTTTCATAACTTTCTCGATAAATTCTTATTTATTTATCTTCATCTTTTTGCACTCTCGACAACAAAAAAAGAACCTGTTACGATTCGCCCATGAAGCAGATCAAAATCGGAGATGTGATTATTATCACCATTTCTGTTTTTATTATAGTGGCTTCTCTCCTACTTTTTAGAAGTGTGGGAGGAAAGCCTGTATTACACGTAACATCGTCCTCCAATACATACGTCTTTGATGTGAGTGTTGATCGTATTGAACGTTTTAGTGGCCCTGTGGGGACAACAACAGTTGAGATCAAAGATCACAAAGTGCGAGTAGTCGATTCTGATTGCCGAGATAAAGTGTGTGTTGCTGCAGGTTGGATTGAAAAACCGGGTCAGTGGATTATCTGTTTACCTAATGATGTATTTGTCCTCATTGAAGGCAAAGATGAGATGGAGGTCGATGTTGATGACACAGCCTTCTAAGAGTGTTCGTATTGAGTTTGTTGCTCTTCTTGCAGCTTTTGCCCTTTTCTTATCGACAGTGGAGTATATGATACCTAAGCCCCTCCCTTTTATGAGATTAGGCTTAGCTAATTTGCCACTGATGATTGCCTTAGGAGTAGCTCGTAACAAAGAGTATGCTCTTTTGAGCATCTTAAAAGTATTGGGCCAAGCACTTGTTACAGGAACACTTTTTTCTTATATCGCTCTATTTAGTGTGGTAGGAACCTTTGCTAGTGTGGCAGTGATGTTAGTGTTGTACCATGTTGGAAAAAAGCAGATAAGCTTAATCGGTATTGGAGTTGGAGGAGCAATGGCAAGTAACATTGCTCAACTTGTACTGAGTTACTACCTCTTATTTGGAGATGCAGCACTTCTTATTGCCACCCCATTTTTAGCAGTAGGATTAATCAGTTCACTGATTTTAGGAATCTTTGCCCACCAGTTTGTCACTCAAAGTAGATGGTATCAGAGGTATCTATGAGAGAGTCACACCTTCGTTTATATATGGGACTGATTACCCTCCCTGCATTGTTGTTACAACCCTCTTTAGTTGGAATTTTATTACAAGCTCTGTATTGTATTGTCTTAGCGCTCTCAAGTGGAAGAAAGTTTAAAATCTTCCCCAATATGATGCTATTGGTCAGTGTCTCAGCAGCTCACCTGTTACAACCTAACGGGTTACAACTCTTTAGTATTGGATCGTTTGTGGTTACCTTAGGTGCTCTTTTATTAGGAGCACGTAAGGCCTTAGTGTTAATCTCACTATTATATATCTCTCATTATATGGTGGCTTCACGTCCTCAATTTCCAGGAAAGCTAGGTCAACTTATTTCGATGCAGTTTTACTATCTCAATGAGATCACGAGTACATGGTCTTCTATTCACCCCAAGCGCCCCTTTATTGAAGCAATTGATCACTTATTAGAACAGGTAGAGAAACAAGAGTATACCCACGTGGAAGTAGCTGTGACACATGCAACTTTTGGTTCACTGATGTGGAAGCTCTTCCACATCATGATACTTTGGGCTTTGTATATAGCAGGCAGTTCTGGGTGGCTTTTTTCAATAATTTAGTTACTTATCACAAATGAGTTATTAGTAATTACATATGGAATGTCACCGCTTTTCATCCCATGTGAGAAAAAGAGGTGGTGTTGATCATCAGCAATAATGGTCTCCACATCTTCAAGTGAATTAATGAGATCTAACCCTTTTTCTAATCCTAAAGAGAACACTGCGGTAGATAAGGCATCTGCCCAAATTGATTTGTCGGTAACAATGCTGACACTACTGACATGGTTTTGCACTGGATAGCCTGTTGAGGTATCTAAGATGTGGTGGTAGATAATTCCATCTTCTTCAAAAAAGCGTTCATAAGGACCACTCGTTACTAAGGTTTGGTTATCGAGATCTAAAACAATGATATGTTCTCCTCGATCGAGTTCTGGATTTTGTATCCCGATTCTCCATCTACTACCATCGGCTTTCAGGCCCATAGCCAACACATTACCACCTAAGTTAATAATAGCTTGTTGTACATTGTTCTCTCTGAGTACTCGAGCAGCTTCATCAGCAGCATACCCTTTCGCAATTCCACCAACATCGAGCATCATGCCACTGTGAAGAAGTTTAACACTGTAATTTGATTCATCTAACTCAACTTGGGTGTAATCGATGAGAGTGAGTAAGTGATCGATCTCTTGTTGTGAGGGGCGTCGTGGGTTATCTCCTGCAATATCCCATGCATCAACTAATGGTCCTACTGTAGGATCAAAAGCACCCCCGCTTAAAGCGGCTGCCTCTAAGGCAGTTTTAATGACATAGAATGTATCAGGAGAAACTTCTACGAAATGTTTGCCACTTGCTTCATTGATTAAAGCTATCTCACTGGTATCTAAGTGGAGACTCATTCGATCTTCGATCTCTTCAAGACGTCTAAAAACTTTTTCAAAAGCTTCTTTTGTCGGATTATCGTAAATAGTGATACGACACACGGTGCCTAAATGGACCTCAGTACGGGCTTGAGGTTCTTTCGTATGAGGTTTATCTGTACGAACACAAGAAAAAGCGAGAAAAAGGAGGAAAAGTGTTCCGATAAAAATAAACCGAATTGCATTTTTATTCTGTTTCATGTTACTACTATACAAGTGATATATCGCATTGCGAATAAAACGGCAAGTCACCTCGGGTGGCTGTTTGCTTTTATGGGCGATAATTTAGAGATTTTACGGTTTTCGAACCATAAGGGAAATAAGGAGTGATTCATGGATAAGAAGAGAATTGTTATTCTTGGAGGAGGATATGCCGGAGTCCATGCGGCGAAGATCCTTCATAAAGCATTCAAGAAGCATAGAGACAAAGTCTCTGTAACGCTTATTGATCGTCATAATTATCATACCCTCATGACTGAGTTGCACGAGGTTGCGGGAAACCGTGTCGATGTCGATTCTGTAAAAATATCGTTTGATCGAATTTTTTCTGGAACGAAAGTGAATGTCGTTCGTGATGAGATTGTGAATATCGACTTTAAGAAGCAAGTCCTCGAAGGAGAGAGTGCTTCCTACCCGTATGATCAATTACTCATTGGAACTGGGGCCGAACCTACAGACTTCAATATTCCTGGTGTAAAGGAACACTCCTTTTACCTATGGAGTTTAGAAGACGCCCTTCGTATTAAACGTCATATCATCGATATGGTTATTGGAGCCTCTTACGAGAAAAATGCCGAAAAGCGGAAGCAAATGCTCACCTTTGCTGTTGCAGGGGGAGGATTCACCGGTGTTGAACTTGTTGGAGAGCTTATTGAGTGGCTTCCTACTCTCTGTAAAGAGTATGGAGTAGACTCAAGCGAAGTTCGTCTACTGAACGTTGAAGCATTAGGTTCAATTCTCAACATGCTTACCGACAAGCCTCGAGAGAAAGCTGTCGAGTACATGGAAAAGAACGGTGTTGAAGTAAGAACTAATAGCCTTATTGTCAATGTAGATGAAGAGGGCTTTACCATCAAAGATGGAGAGACCATTAAGACTAAAACCTTAGTGTGGACTTGTGGTGTTCGTGGAACTACTTTCTTGCACAACCTCCCACTCACTCCTGGAAAGGTTCAAAGAAAACAAGTCGATGAGTTTATGAGATCTCCTGATCACGAGAACGTCTACTTAGCTGGAGATGGCATCTGGTTCATGGAAGATGGTAAACCTGTTGGACAAATTGTTGAGGCTGCTGAACAAACAGCTGCAACTGCTGCTCAAGGGATTATCTACAACATTAAAACAGCACTTGGTCTTAAAGCAAAAGAGCCCGAACCATTTAAATCAAACTTCCACGGCTTTATGGTCTCCATTGGTGGACGATACGCCGTAAGTAACACCATGGGCATCGTGATGTACGGTTTCTTTGCCCAAGCGATTAAACACTTAGTAAACATGTACTACCAATTTGGTGTATGTGGAATCAACGGAGCGTGGAACTACTTCAAACATGAGATCCTCGAAATTAAAGATCGAAGAAGTCTCATCGGAGGATTTGCAGCTTATCGTGTACCCCCATATTGGATTGCGTTTTTACGTGTTTATTTGGGAGTCATGTGGCTCATTGAAGGTATTAGTAAAATCACAACTGGTTGGCTCACCGATACAACTGGTAGCAAAGTCTACTGGGGTGCAGTCGATATCCTCAGTGGTTCAACTGTTACCGTAGAAGAGATTGTTGAAGCGAACGCTGCATACGATGTAGCTGGAGCTACTGTTGCTGCTGCACACGAAGTAGTCACTGAAGCAGTCAGTGCCGCTAGTGGTGCTGGTGGTGAAGTTGCTCAATTTGCTCCACCTCTGTTAAGCGAGCCCACACGATTATTTAACTGGATTAATGAGACCTTTGTAGCACAAGCTCCATATCTGTTCCAAATTATGATCGTGTTAGCCGAAGTTGGTATTGGATTACTCTTCGTTGCAGGATTGTTCACCTTCCCCGCTGCGATTGTTTCATTGGGACTCTCGGTGATGTTCATCATCGGAGCTTTAGCTGGTAAAGAGATTATCTGGTTCATGGCTGTCTCGATTGTGATGATGGGTGGTGCTGGACGAGCTTTAGGACTCGATTACTGGGTAATGCCTTGGATTAAGAAAGTATGGAATAAAACTCCCATTGCTAAGAAGTTCTACATCTTCATGGACGAGCCCGAGTTTACTCGCCGTCAAATGGAACGTGCTTTAGAGCGAAGTAAGGATGCCCAACTCTAGACACTATGCTTAATTTTTGGAAACATGATCCCATCTTGTTAGAAGAGCTTACGAAAGTACGCTCTTCTATCCAAGATTCTATAACTCACGCTCACGAATATGTGAGAGACCTTCTTGCCACTACGCTTTTTGCTAGTGGCAAAATGTTACGTCCAGCTTTAGCTCTTATTAGCTCTGAGTTAGGAAAAGCTGAACAACACGAAGCTGTGATTCGGATAGCCGCTGTATTAGAGATGGTCCACATGGCCTCACTGATTCATGATGATATTATCGACGGAGCTCAACTCAGGCGTGGGTTTGCCACCTTGCATGCCCAAGCTGGTATTAAACAAGCTGTCTTAGCTGGTGATTATCTTCTTTCTAAAGCTCTCACTCTTATTGAGAATAAAGAGGGAGATTTAGAAGCTTCAGCTGTCGCTAAAGCATTTAGTCGACTCTGTGAAAGTGAATTAGAACAAGATGGAGGTGCTGGAGATTTCTCAATCTCAATTGATACATACCTTCGTCGTATTGCCGGTAAGACTGCCTCGTTGTTTGCACTGAGTTGTTACGCTGGCGCTGCTGTAGCTCAAGGCTCGTGTAGCGACCAAAAAAGAATGCACCATATTGGCTACCTCTTAGGGATGGCATTTCAAATCGAAGATGATATCCTCGATTACCAAGGAACTACCCACACACTGGGAAAACAGACAAACCGAGATCTCTTGTGTGGTATTCCTACCCTTCCAGTCATTGAAGCACTCGAAGTGGAAAAACAGCAAAGCGAGCATAATCGCCCATTAGCTACATTACTAAGTAAAAAGCGACTGAGTAAAAAAGATGCCCATAAAGCAGTGGCTCTTACTATTGAACTAGGTGGAGTGACTCTCTCTCAAGCACTAGCGAAAGAGTATGTTGAGCGTGCTCACAAACAGATTGCCCTATTAAGTGAACAAAGCGTTCAAGACAAACTTCTTTCGCTCTTAGATCAATTAACAGATCGCTCTAAGTGAGGCTTTATGACTATTGAACAACAAACCTTAGAAGCTGAGTACCAACTCACTCTCTCTGTATTAGAAGATCGTCAAATAAGAAATGACTTTTCAATCGACGAAGTCGAAATGGAGTTACGCCACCTTCTTGTCTACCAAGGACAAGATTGGGATGGGCGTGGTGAAATAAAACACGCAGCCATCCAAGGGCAAGTCTACGCCTATGAGATCTTTATTAAACGGTACAAAGAGCGTTAAAAAAACGTTCTTGGATCAAAGCCAATTCTCTTATCACTCTCTAATGCATCAAGTTCATCCATCTCTTGTTGTGTTAATGAAAAATCGAAGATCTCAATATTCTCTTTAATTCTATGAGGATGAACCGACTTAGGGATCGGAATCATGTTGTGTTGTATGTGCCACCTCAGTACCACCTGGGCCACACTTTTTTGATACTTGAGAGCAAAGCTTTGAATTAAAGGAATATCTAATGAGCCTCTTACTAGTGGAGAGTACGACTGAATCTGAATCGAGTGTTTTTCACAAAACTCTCTCACCTTTCGTTGTTGAAAAAGCGGATGTACCTCTATTTGGTTTATTGCTGGGATGATGTGGGCGTGATCTAAGAGTTTTTCTAAGTGAGAAATTTCAAAATTACTCACCCCAATAGTGCGTACCTTTTTCTCTTCGTATAACGTCTCTAATGCTTTGTAGGTAGGAAGAACATCGTTATGTCCTGGCCAATGAATGAGATAGAGATCGAGATAATCAGTACCTAATGTTTTAAGAGTGTGATCAAAAGCCTTAAGGGTTTTTTCGTAGCCATGATCACTATTCCACACCTTTGATGTGATAAAGATCTCTTCTCTTTCTACGGGTGATGACTTGAGTGCTTTTCCCAAGGCGTGTTCATTACCGTAGATTGAGGCAGTATCAAATAAACGATATCCACTACGTAGAGCACTGTGGACACTTCTTGTCACAATTGCATCAGAACCCATCTTAAAGAGGCCAAGGCCTATCGGTGGAATTGCAATAGTATTATTCAATACAATGCGATTATCTTTGTGTGTGACCATAATCTTTCCCCTCTTTCAACTGATATATGAACACGTTGTCATATGATTATCAGTTGAAGCTTATCGATAAAAATACATCTATTCAACCAATGATATATATGTTATATATGTATATATACCAGTCAAATCACGCGTATAGGAGTTAATATGAAGCGTAACATGTTTTTAGTCTTCACGGTTGTCCTTCTTTCAGTTCTCGCACTCACTGGGTGCGGTAAAAAAGAGGCTACCCCAACTGCTACGGCCCCAGCACCTGCTGCTGCCGTTGCTGCCGCCCCGGCTGAGCCTGCAATCGATAAAGATGCAGTCTTAACTGCTGCTGCAAAAGAGTATTTTGCACAGATTGCTACAAACAATAATATCATGAGTGCTACTGACCTTAAAGATATGTTGGATGACAATCCACAAGCAGTTATGATTTTAGATATTAGAGCTGCTGCCGACTTTGAAGCTGGCCACATCGATGGCGCTGTCCACAGTAACTGGGCAGACCTTGGTGATGTCCTTACAAAAATCCCAACAAACCGACAAGTTGTTGTTGCCTGTTACTCAGGTCAAACAGCTGGACAAGCTATTGCAGCTTTACGTTTAGCTGGTTTTTCTAATGTGAAATCATTAGCCGGTGGAATGGGTGGATGGAGTGGAGCAGGTCTTGATGTCACTGCTACCGGAGCCAATCCTTTAGCAAGCAAAAATGATGTTTCAAAACCAAGAAATGCTGAACAAGAAGTTCTTTGGGAAGCTGCAAAAGCTAACTTTGCTTCTGTTGGTAAAGATGGAAACAAAATCATCAGCTCACAAGATCTCTATGATGCCTTAGAGACCAACCCACGAGCTTTCAACGTGATTGATATCCGAGGAAAGAGCGATTGGGACGCTGGTCACATCGTAGGTTCTACCCATGTTGCATGGGCACAAATGGGCAATGCTCTTGATACATTACCCAAAAACGGTAGAATTGTAATTGCCTGTTTCTCAGGTCAAACTGCTGGTCAAACAGTTGGTGTTCTGAGAACCCTTGGTTATGATGCATACTCTCTCGCTGGAGGGATGAACAACGGTTGGGGCCCATCTGGGTTACCACTGGAGAAATAACCAAACATAACAGGGGTGCCACATAGGCACCCCTTTTGGAAGCAGATGGGATCTGGTGGTTCCCGCGGTCTTCAAAACCGTTGGCTGTAAAAAAGCAGCGGCAGGTTCGATTCCTGCCTCTTCCGTAGATGAGTGAACAACGCTTACCTCAAGTAGAATCTCTATTACAAGAACCGTCTATTAGGCGGTACTTCGCTTTGATTAGTCGCCCCGTAGTCGTCTCAATTGTCCGTTCAGTTTTAGATCAAGAGCGAACACGATGGCAAGAGGGAACACCTTTAAGTTCTTCTTCTGATGTCATCAACTTTATCCAAAGCGAATGTAGAAGTTATTATCGTAAAAGCACTATTGGTGTTATCAATGCAACTGGGACTATTATCCACACAAACTTAGGGCGCTCCCCTCTCTCATCTCACATATGGGAGCAAGCACAAAGATCACAAACAGGGTATTGCTCTTTAGAATTTGATCTTGCAAAAGGGAAACGGGGAGAAAGAAATACCTTTGTTAATGATTTATTGTGCGAAGCAACAGGGGCTCAAGCAGCCTGTATTGTCAATAATAATGCCTCTGCACTTTTTTTAGTTCTCTCGGCTTTTGCTAAACGAAAAGAGGTTATCGTCTCTCGGGGTGAATTAGTGCAAATTGGTGGGGGTTTTCGCATCCCCGATATCCTCAAACAATCGGGGGCGAAATTAGTAGAAATTGGGACAACAAATATCACAACACTTGATGATTATACTCAGGCTCTTAGTGAACGCACCAAGATGGTGTTAGCAGTACACCGAAGTAACTTTGCTTTACGAGGCTTCACATCAAATCCAACAACGAAAGAGTTACGCTCCACTCTTCCTCAAGAAGTTTTATTGTATGTCGATCAAGGTTCAGGTGTATTAAAGACCCCTAAAAAAGGGGAAATCCCTGTGAGTGCACACCTTGCTCATGGTGCTGATGTGGTGAGTTTTTCGTGTGATAAAGCCTTTGGATCTGTACAAGCTGGAGCTATTGTGGGAAACAAAGAGATTATTGAAAAGCTGTTAAAACACCCACTGTACCGAATCTTACGCCCTGGAAAAACAACGCTCTCTTTATTAGAACACTCTTTAATTGCTTTTTTAAATAAAGAGGAGAGCCGTATCGATTCATTAGGAAATAAAACGATTGAAGAACTTTTCTCTTTAGGAAAAGAGATAATCAACGACATTGATGATCAACGACTACAGATAATAAAAGCTCCTATGACCTACGGTGGAGGTAGTAGCCCTGATGAATACTTTGAAGGAGTTGCTCTCCAATTTGATGTAGGTAAACAGAGTTCTAAAGCACTGAGGTATATGAGAGATCGAGATACTCCTATCATTGGCATTATTGAAGATAATAAAGTCTTATTTCACCTAGGGACTTTG
>Ga0265293_10004400_pt1 | contig 24879 bp, 18 predicted proteins | sample Munlanlewell138R_FD_192505 | JGI IMG/M metagenome (GOLD analysis project Ga0265293, IMG submission 192505) | Leachate microbial communities from a municipal landfill in Southern Ontario, Canada - Leachate well 138R | ecosystem: Engineered > Solid waste > Landfill > Unclassified | place: Canada...
TCGCCGCCTGTTATTTCAGTGACCAAACTTTTGCCTGAACTGCCTGAACAGCCGATATTGATAGAAATAAACCCCACGAAAAAAAATAGTAATATATATAAACAAGCTTTTGCTCGTGAATCCATTTGCCGCCTCTTAATTGATAGTATAGGGGCAGATTATCAGATATGGACAATACGTGCAATAGTTGAATATAAAAAGTTTGAATAATTTATTAGAATTTGACAATCTTAGACTTTCGCGGGTATAATCCCGAAATCATAAGTTTATGAAAATCTTTGATAAGGTTTATAAAATGGAAATCAAATCCAAAGTTTTACTGGTTGTTCTTGATGGTTTCGGTTGCTCCGATGTCACTGAAGGCAACGCAATCGCTCAGGCTGATCCTGAATTTATCAATAAGCTGTTTCATGAACGTCCATTTACAAAAATTGCCGCTTCAGGTCTTGACGTAGGCTTGCCGGCGGGGCAGATGGGAAACTCTGAAGTCGGACACTTGAATATAGGCGCAGGCAGGGTGGTTTATCAAGATATTACCCGCATAAACAAATCAATCGAAGATGAAGAGTTTTTTGAGAACAAAGCTATTAATGACCTCATAGAACAACTTCTCGCCGCAGACAAATCTTTGCATTTATACGGCCTCGTTTCTGACGGCGGTGTTCACAGTCATATCGATCATATTGAAGCAATACTGAAATTGGCCAAAAAGAAGGGCCTTAAAAAAGTTTTCATACACGCATTTACAGACGGCAGAGATACCGCTCCCACAAGCGGCGTTCATTTTATAAGGTCTCTCGTTGAAAGAACACAAAAGATCGGCGTCGGTAAGATTGCTTCGATCTCGGGCAGATTCTACGCAATGGACAGAGACAACCGCTGGGAAAGAGTGGAAAAAGCTTATCAAGCAATGGTTTTGGGCGTCGGAAACCGTGCCTCTGACCCGGTAGTTGCAATGGAAGCCTCTTACAAAGTTAATGTCACGGACGAATTCGTAGTGCCTGTGATTATCGAAGAAAATAATACGCCGGTTGCTCTTATCAACGAAGGCGACGGAATCTTGGCTTTTAACTTTAGAGCGGACAGAATGCGCGAGATTACAAAGGTATTCACTTTACCCGAATTTAAAGAATTTCAGCGTAAAGAAATGAGCGTAAAGTATGTCAGCTTTACTCATTACGCGGATGAATTCAAGTTCCCGGTAGCTTTTCCGCAGCAAAGACTTACAGATGTTCTTGGGGAAGTCATTGCTAAAAATGATTTGGCCCAACTCAGATTGGCAGAAACAGAAAAATACGCTCACGTAACCTACTTTGCAAACGGCGGATACGAAACGCCTTTCCCAAAAGAAGAAAGATATATGGTGCCTTCGCCAAAGGTAAAAACATATGATCTTAAACCTGAAATGTCAGCGTTTGAAGTATGCGATTACTTAGTTGAAAAGATTAAAAACGGCGATTACCCGTTTATTTTAGTGAACTTCGCAAACTGTGATATGGTTGGGCATACAGGCATAATGGAAGCCGCTGTTAAAGCGGTTAATACAGTGGATTCGGTCATGTCAAAAATTATTCCGGTCGCGTATGATCTTGGATACAGTTGCATAATAACTGCAGATCACGGAAACGCCGAAAAAATGGTCTCTGACGAAACCGGTGAGCCCTTTACGGAACACACGGTTAATCTTGTACCCCTGTGCTTGTTATCCAGATCATCTGTAGAATTGCGAAGCGGCGGTAAACTTTCTGATATCGCTCCGACAGTGCTTGAACTAATGGGACTTGAACAACCCGAATCAATGACAGGTAAATCTTTGATTCTTAAAAAAAATAACCAGTAATTTATGAATGACAGAGACAATAAATCCCAAAAGGGTTATTTATTCATTGTTTCCGGGCCCTCAGGGGTCGGTAAAACTGTGTTGTGCAATCATATAGTTAAAAAGTTCGCCCCTAAAGTGGTTTATTCCATTTCTACAACATCAAGAGTTCCGCGCGGCGGTGAAACTGACGGGCAAGAATATAATTTTTGCACTTCTCAAGAATTCGAAACTGCTATAAAGCAAAACGCTTTTGCGGAATGGGCATCTGTTCACGGCAATTACTACGGTACACCCAGAAAATTTTTGACTGATGAAATGAATAGCGGCAGACATGTGGTTTTAAATATAGATGTCCAGGGCGCCATGAAAATTCACGGCGAATACCCCGAAGCAATAATGATTTTTATTTTGCCTCCTTCTTTTGAAGAGCTCGAAAACAGAATTCGTAAAAGAAATATGGATAGCGAAAAATCTCTTAAAAATCGACTCGAAAACGCCCGCAAAGAGCTTAGCTACAAAGAAAAATACAAATACACCATAGTTAACGATGATCTTGAATTGGCTAAAGCCGAGATGGAAAATATTTTTTCAGAGTTTGTTGACTGATATTTTTTAATCTCATTTTTCTTCTCAATAAATTTCTCGTAATAATTTATTACGAAAAAAGTGCCAAAAAAAATCCCTCTCGCGTGAGAGGGAAAAGTGTGAGATGGTACAAAAGAAATACTTACTTACCCAAATTGTTTTTTAAGTTGGAATATTCATCAGAATAAACTTTTAATTGCTTAAACATTATTTTGGCACCGTCAATGTCATTGGCCTGAATCAAGCGGTTATATTCGAGATAAGCGTTATAGTAGTTGCTGCGTGCGGTTTCTAATGCTTCAAAGTTGCCTGTTGTTTGTTGTGATACGTTCAAATTCTGACTTATCCCTGCCGCGCCGCCTGCCGCAACGATGCCCGTATCTCCGCCGCCCACGTTGGCTGAACCGCCGATGCTTATTCCGCCGGCAGGAACAACCATAGTGTTGCCAATGGCATTTATGCCTTTGCCTGAGCTAACTTGGCTCGAAGAACCGCCTGTAATCCATTTGGCGATTTTACTGCCCAAAAAGCCTCCGACAATCCCGCCAATAATCGGCCCCACGACCGGAACGACAGAACCTAAGGTCATACCTATTGTCGATCCTATTGATGAACCTATTAAATCAACCTTATCGATTTGTGAGAAGGCTTTTGCAACAGAAAATTCACCATTTTTAATGCCGGTGATTAAGTTCGCTGAAAGCTGGCCCGAAGCCGAAGAGAACATTACCGGAATTACCGAGCCAATTAGATTCCCGACGATGCCGGGAACAAAAGTTTTTACCAATGTGCCCGCAAACTGACCGCCCGCAGCACCCAGAGCAGAACCGACAACACTGCCGGCAAATTCGAGGCTCGCAACAGATTTTACGGCCTTCTTTAAAGAAGGTTTATTGCCGTTTATAACGTCGATGGCCAAATTCGTTCCAACGGCTACGGTTGTGGTTGTAAGCAAACTGGAAAACGAAAAACTGCTCTTTAAAGAAGTTTTTGCTGCGTCAACGCCGTCACTCACACCTTTTGACAATTTGCCGGCAAATGAGGGCTTTTCAATGGCTTTTCCCGATGCCGCTACGCCTGAATTTTCGTCAGACATCTGTTTTTTGGCACCATACTTGCTTTCGCTTTTGTCAATAACTTTGCCGTCTTCAAAAATCTTGTTTTCGTCAATCAAGCCGGCCTTTTGACCGACTTCGAAAATTTTGCCCCTAACGGCTGTGACAACACGATTCAAAACTTCTTTTACATTTTGAAGAACTTCTTTGACCTTTAATACCATGCCGGAAGTGGTGCTATTGGTCTCAAGCTTAGCTGCTTGAGCGCCAAGCTGCTCAACACCAAATGCAATTTGTTCTTCTCTTGAAAGCGATGAAAGGGAAACGCCTTGCGCAACCTTAGCCTTTGCTGAGGCCGTTGAGCTTTCAAGCGTGTTTCCTAAAACCGATTTTGCATTTGATATAATCGCCTTCATGCGCTCTGCTATGCTCATAGCTTCCATGTTTGTGGGCAATACGGCATCGTGAATAGGCGTGCAAACGGCTTCTAAACTCTTTACTGTGCTTTGAGCACTCTGAATCTTGCTTTGAAGATTGCTTACCTGAGGTATGACCGTGCCAAGTGCTTCGAGTGAAGCAGCTCCGTCAACCTGTATGGTAACTTCGGCGGCGCTTGCAGTCGGCATATACCCGCCAAATATTGAAAATATAAACATTAAAACTGTTGCAATCGAATAACGTTTCACTGCTCTTTTGTTGAAAAATTCCATAAATATTGCCCTCCGTGGGTGTACCCACAAGCTATTTTTTACCGAGATAATGACTAAGTATAAGAATCAAATGCAAAACTGTCAATTAAGCAATCAATTTATTCATCATCTTAATTCTTAAAAATATACTTTGCACATTGAATTTGGTAGTGTAATATTAACAATATGAAATATTCACCTGCTTTTTTAATCACACTTATTGTTTATTTTATGTTTTCAGGGCTTCAGGCAGATGCTTCCGGAGATTTTGCATACGGAAGACACCCCCAGCTTACATACTATATCACTCCCGATACCCCTGAAATACACGCCGGAGAAGTAGCAACCTTTACAATTACTGTCAAAAATCGTTCCGATAAACCCTTCAGACTTCTTTATAACACCGGCCAACAATGGGACTTAGCAGTATTTAATAACAAAACACAACTTTTCAGATGGTCGCAGGGCCTCACCTGGGAAGAAAGAGCATACTCTGTGCCTCTCAGAAGAGGCGAAACAAAAACAAAAAAAATCTCCTGGAGATCTGTTAACAACTGGGGCGAACCATTGCCTCAGGGAGTTTATTCGGCAAGGGGGATGGTGCTAATCGAACCCAAAACTTTGGTCACCGAAGACTGTTTTATTAGACTGTTGCCCCCCAAAGTCGAATCGTCAAAAACCATTAAGGTTAAAATTAACATGCTCTTCGAAATAGAATTGCCAAGATACGCCAGAACAAAAGAGCTGTCATGGAAAATCAGATATAAATATAACGACAACAGAGTCGATATTCATAAATTAACAAAAACAGGTGATAAAGTTAAGGTTGTATTTCATCCGAAACGTTACGGACACGTAGAATTTGATTTTTACGGTTATCCCGAAACAAAAAATGTTACAGAAGCCATTGAACGTAGAAGTTTTCGAGTCGAAATCACTGACAACCCTGATTAATCGGAGAGTATTATGAGCAATCCCGTAACCAAAAGCAATAAAAGTAATAATTCAAATAAACAAAATGTTGAAAGCCTAATGATTAAAAAAGGCTTGATTGCACCTGAACAGCTCGAAAAAGCTAAAACAATTCAGGCGCAAACGCTCGAAAAACTTGAAGATGCAATAATCAGACTCGGGTTTTTGTCAGAAAAACAAATTCTGGATCTCTGGGCCGAAGTCCTCGGAACAACAGTCGTCGACCTCACAAACATTAAAGTCGATGCAAAACTGCTTTCGCTGATTCCTGAAGACTTGGCAAAACAAAACAAAATTATACCCTATAAACGTGACGGGAACCGACTTACAGTCGTTATGGCCGACCCATTCGATATTATGGCTACCGACATGCTTGCCTTTTTAACCAAATGCCAACTCGAAGTTTTAATCGCTCCTAAAAGCCAAATAGAACTCGCAACAAGACAGCTCTACTCATGGGACGGATTCTCGGTCGGCGGTGAAGAATCACTCAAAAGAGCAGAAATGCTCGCACAAGAAGACACCGGAATAGAACTGGTGAGAAAAACTTCCGAACAAGGCGCTGTTGTGCAATTTCTCAATGCTGTTTTTAAACAGGCAATTCTTAAGCGCGCATCAGATATACACGTAGAACCAAGAGAAGAAAACCTTCTGGTCAGATTCAGAATAGACGGAATACTGCACGATGCAATGACCGGCCCTAAAAGCTTAATAGCGCCTCTAATAAGCAGAATCAAAATTCTATCCCACATGGATATCGCCGAAAGAAGAATGCCCCAAGACGGAAGACTCAAAGTTAAAATGCAAGAAAACGAAGTCGACTTCCGTGTTAGCACTGTCCCCAGTTTAATTGGCGAAAAGGCGGTAATGAGACTGCTGCAAAGAGAATCCAAATACGACCTCGATAACATAGGATTCTTTGAAGACGATCTTTCAAGACTTAAATCCGTCTTAGACGAGCCATACGGTTTGATTCTTGTTACGGGCCCCACCGGAGCAGGTAAAACAACAACACTCTTCGGAATGCTAAAGTATTTTAATAACAGCGAAATCAATATCTTTACAATCGAAAATCCTGTTGAATACAGAATGTCTGACATAACTCAGGTTCAAATAAATGAAAAAATCGGACTAGATTTTGCAAGCGGCTTAAGAGCCGCCCTAAGACAGGACCCTGATATAATACTGGTCGGAGAAGTTCGTGACCTCGAAACCGCTGAAATCGCATTCAGAGCCTCATTGACCGGGCATAAAGTGCTTTCTACATTGCACACCAACAATGCTTCGGCTACAATAAACAGGCTTATAAACATGGGGGTTCCCGCTTATCTGGTAACTGCGGCCCTCAGAGTTGTAGTTGCGCAAAAATTGCTGCACCGAAATTGTCCTCATTGTTCGGCTGAATACAAGCCCGCTCAGGATATAATTCAAAGACTCGGTATATCCCCGGCTAAAATGCTTGGAAACAAGTTCTTTAAAGGAACCGGCTGCAGAGAATGTAATCAAACCGGTATATTTGGCAGACTAGCTGCGTATGAAACAATGATTATTACGGGCTCTATGAAAGATGTAATAATGGAGGGCGGTACAGAATCCGCAATTAAAAGAGTCGCAAGGCTTGAAGGAATGAGAACCCTAAGAGAAAGCGGGTTAGCTCTTGCTTTGCAAGGTAAAACAACTCTCGAAGAAGTAATATACTCAACACCGCCCGATGAAGAAGAAAGACGTATTCCCCTGGCAGGGCTATCATCTTCCGCTCCAATAGCTCAAATCAATGTCGTTAATGCCGAAGGTCCTGTTGTAAGCAATCTGAACGAAACACCGGTCTCTCACTCTAACAGAGGCCCGCAAATTGATTTGAATGACCCTGTTATAAAAACAATTTTGATGGCAATAGAAAAAGATTTCTTGTTCGTCACAGATGAAAAACTGGCAGAAAAACTTCATCTGCCTCTAATTCAAGTCAGAGAACTGATGAAAATAAAAGGCTTTGAAAGAAGCAGAGAGTTTTTTGAAAATCATTTTGGTAAAGAGCTAAAAAGCTTTAATGATGCAGAAATTGAAGACGTTATCGAAATGATTCTCGCAAAAGAAGGCGAAATTCCGGCCTTTATAATGGCGGAAGATCAAATAGCTATTTCTTGGGCAGGTGCGGCAGTACGGGTTGCGCTTGAAAAATTGAAGAAAAAACTTCATAACCCCGAAGATTTGCCCGAAGTTTTTACGGAACAGTTTATTGTAAGCTCAGGCTTGGAACAAGTATATCTGTGGGCCGACAGCAGCAGGTTCAAACTTATAGAATTAGCAATGCCCACAAAATACAAACCCTGGCAGTTCGCTGAAATAGACGAATGGATAAATTCTAAAAACGATCTTAATACCTGCGCCAGAGAAGCTTTGGCGTGGCTTATGAGCGAAAAGCTGGGTTGCAGCAGAGGCGATTTGCCTCAAATGCTCAACAAACAAGTATTCACCGAAAATTCTCTGGCCCCATTGCTAAATAAGTTCGGCGATTCTTGTTTTAATATTGTTAATGCGGTTTTCCCCGGAGTATTCAGACCTTGGCAGTTTGTTGAAGAAGAACAAGTTATTTGGTTCCAGGAAAATCGTATCAATACCGCAGCAGACGCTACAAGATGGCTTGTGGAAGAACGCCTCGGTATCCCTGTTGAAGACGTGCCCAAAAGAATTTCTATCAGAGATTTTCATACAAACGGGCTATCAAAACTCCTAGATCTCTTTAACCAGAACCTGTTTGCAGTTATCGAAAATGCTTACCCGCTAAAATTTAAGCCTTGGCAATTTAACGAACAAGCTGAAATATGGAAAGCTCCCGATGCTCTTGAAATAGCAAGACAGGCAACGGAATGGCTTATAACCGAAAAACTCAGAATAACTCACGATAAAGCCCCGACAAGCGTTACCAGAAGACATTTCCTCTCTAATGGCTTAGGCTGTATGCTCGGCTCGATATTTAATCATTCACACTTCTTAGCTCTCGAAAATCTAATGCCTGAGCTAAAAACCGACGAAAGTTTTCAAAAAAATCTGTTTGATTACGCGCAAGACATACTCGAAATTTCGGCAAAATGGGAAGCGCTCTCTGAAAAAATTTCCATAAACCACTTTGGAAAAGCCAGATTCAAAGTTACAATGCCAAACATGAAAACGGCTCCGATAGTGCCCGAAAACGAAAGAATATACATAAATGCCGCAAATCAAATTGAATATGTGCCGCAAATTGTTATTCCAAAACTGAATGCTTATTCCGATTTTAGCGATTTTGCCGCTTGGGTGCCATATTGTGACCGGCTCACATATTGGATTCTGGGCGACGACAGAAGTTCTGCCTTTGCAGAACCCGGCCATCCCAAAGTTAAACTGGTTTTTGTAGATACGCTTATTTCTGCTTTGCGTGCAAAAGGTCTGTTAGACCTCGTAGAAAGAGTGCAGAACCTTGTGAGTCTTTACAACAGGCTGCTTGATTCTAAAATCGGAAATTAACCTGCCGCAAATTTTGTCTTCATGGTTAAAATAATTTCATAATCCGTCGATATGATAGGGGGATTATTTTAACTTTGGAGCAAGAATATGAACATAATTAAAAATCAGTTCAGTATTGGATTAGACGGCTTTTACTGCGTCTTTGAAAACTTAGCAAAAATGCCTGTTGCCGCAATTCGCAAAAACGAAGGCGCAACATTAATCAGAGGTCGATAATAATAATGGGAATTTCAACGAAGCCGCCCAGCGGTATGCGCGACTTTCTGCCCGCAGAGCTCGCTAAGCGTCGCTATGTAATTGATGTTATACAAAATGTTTACGAAAAATACGGCTTTCTGCCGCTCGAAACGCCCTGCGTTGAAAATTTGACAACTTTACTCGGAAAATACGGAGACGAAGGCGATCAGCTTATATTCAGACTGCTGCACAGAAGAGATAAGCTTTCAAGAGCCCTCGAAATGCCTGAAGTATCAGAAAAAGATTTGGCCGATCTCGGTCTCAGATACGATTTGACTGTGCCGTTAGCGAGAGTTATTGCTAACAGCCCCGAATTACCCAAATTTTTCAAAAGATATCAAATTCAGCCGGTTTGGCGCGCTGACAGGCCGGGCAAAGGAAGATTCAGAGAATTCTTGCAGTGCGATGTAGATATTACAGGCACCGAATCATTGTTAGCAGAAGCCGATGTTTGCAGTGCCGTTGCAGAAGTGCTCACAAAACTCGGATTCCATAACTTTAAAATACATATTAATCACAGGCAGCTTCTTAAAGAGCTTATTAAAACTGCTGATATCGATGCCGAAAAAGAAGCCGAAGCCTTAGTTGCAGTTGATAAAATTGATAAAATAGGCTTTGAAGGCGTAGAAAAGGAACTTGAACAAAGAAACTTTTTGCCGGAACAAGCAAAAAAACTTCTGAGTCTGATTAAAAGACCCGAAAATTTCTCTGAAAACCAAGAAATTAGCAGATTAAAAGCTGAACTTAAAGATAATGCCGGTGCTTTAAAGGCAATCGAAGAAATAGAAGAGCTTTGCAGACTTCTTAACTTCGGTTGTGCTCAAAATAAAATCGAAATTGATCCTTCACTCGCACGCGGGCTGGGTTATTACACCGGCTGTATATTCGAAATAAGATCATCGGATTTCGGCGGAAGCTTAGGAGGCGGTGGCAGATACGACGGACTTATCGGAATGTTTAAAGGAACCAAAATTCCTGCAGTCGGATTCTCAATAGGTTTCGAAAGACTTATGATTGTGCTTGAAGAAAAAGGCCTGTTTGATAATCTTGAGGCCGGGCCCGATATTTTGATATGCAGCTTTGCCGATACAGACTGCGCTGATGTGGTGTCCGCCGCTAAAATAATCAGAGAAGCAGGCGTAAAAACCGAAGTTTATCCCGAAACACCGAAGCTCGGCAAACAAATAGCTTATGCCGAATCAATTAAAGCAAAATACGTCGGAATTTTAGGCGCAACAGAAGCCCAAAACAAAACAATAGCACTTAAAAACTTAAGTTCGGGTGAACAGCTAGTTTTGACATACGAACAAGCAGCGCAGAGAATACTGAGCGAAAAATAAGTGAAATAAAGTAAAAGCAGCGTAGTATTTAACTACGCTGCTTTTTTTATTTGCTTTAACTTATTGTCAATAGCGATAATGATTGGCTTTATAAGGACCTTCAAGAGGCACTCCGATGTAATCGGCCTGAGCAGTGGTAAGTTTGGTCAATTTGACGCCAATTTTTTCAAGGTGCAGTCTGGCGACTTCTTCATCCAACTTTTTAGAAAGAGTGTAAACGCCGACTTTATGGTTGTTCTGCCAAAGATCCATTTGTGCCAAAGTCTGGTTAGTGAAGGAAGTGCTCATGACAAAGCTGGGGTGGCCGGTAGCGCAGCCCAAGTTTACCAAACGACCTTCCGCCAGAACATAAATGCTCTTGCCGTCATTATATGTGTATTTATCAACCTGAGGTTTAATGTTGGTCTTGGTAATGCCTTTCCAAGATTCAATTTTGCTCATCTGTATTTCGTTGTCAAAATGGCCGATATTGCATACAATAGCTTGGTCTTTCATTTTTGAACAATGATCAGCGGTGATTACATCACGGTTTCCGGTGGTGGTAACATAAATGTCGGCAGTTCCTAAGGTATCTTCAACGGTTTTAACTTCAAAACCTTCCATTGCTGCTTGTAATGCGCAAATCGGGTCGATTTCCGTGACGATAACTCTGGCGCCAAAACCTCTTAAGCTCTGAGCGCAACCTTTGCCAACGTCGCCGTACCCGCATACAACAGCAACTTTACCCGCTACCATTACGTCGGTGGCGCGCTTAATGCCGTCTGCTAAGCTTTCGCGACAACCGTAAAGGTTGTCAAATTTTGATTTTGTTACGGAATCATTAACGTTTATTGCCGGGAAAAGCAATTCGCCTTTTTCGAGCATTTTATAAAGTCTGTGAACCCCGGTTGTGGTTTCTTCGCTTACGCCTTTAATATGTTTTGCCATATTAGTCCACTTGTTGGGTTCTTTTCTCAATATTTCTTTCAGAATGTTCAGAAGTTCGGCTTCGTCTTCGCCTTCGGGAGTTCTGTTAAGTGTTTCGGCATTTTTTTCGGCATTAACGCCGTAATGCACCATCAAGGTGGCATCGCCGCCGTCGTCTACGATTAGATCCGGGCCGGTTCCGTCGGGCCAGGTAATAGCTTCATTTGTGCATTCCCAGTATTCTTTTAAGGTTTCGCCTTTCCAGGCAAAAACAGGGATTCCGGCTTTTGCAATGGCCGCTGCCGCTGTGTCTTGAGTTGAAAAAATGTTACAGCTTGCCCATCTTACATCGGCGCCTAATTTAACCAAAGTTTCAATTAAAACTGCCGTTTGAACGGTCATGTGCAGAGAACCCATGATTTTGGCCCCTTTAAGAGGCTTGACGTTTCCGTATCGTTCTCTGAGTGCCATCAGACCGGGCATTTCATGTTCTGCTATTTCGATTTCTTTTCTGCCGAGTTGCCATAAATCTATATTTTTGACTTTATAAGGCATTCTTGCGGTGTTGGTGGTTGTTTCTTTTTCCATAGCGGTCTGATTCATTTTTTGCTCCTGTTCTGTCTTTTGTAGACAGCCAAATTCAGATTTATACGCTGAATTATCTCATTAAAAGCACTAAAAGTCAACTTGACTGTACCCGCCTTTATTGATATTCTAACTTACTTTTAAATTTAATAGGGCAAATTATGCTCATAGAAACCTTAACAAACATCATTAAGAAATACAGAATTGAAACAGAGCAATTTCTTATTTCTGAGGATTATGAAATACAAAATGAGCCGAAAGAAGCTTATATAAGCGGCGATAATGATTCGAACATGCTAAACAGGCTGTATATTGCCGATAATTTAACTGTTTTAAAAGATCTGATAAAAACAAATATTAAAATCGACCTTATTTATATTGATCCCCCTTATAACACAAAGGCAGATTATCACTCAAAAATAGCGGTCTACCCCAAAAACTGCGTAAGGAATTTCCCTAAAATAGAGAAACTCGCTTACACGGATTATAAAAAGAACGGAACAGCAGACTATCTCGATGCAATAACTGAACGATTGTTCTTGATGAGAGAGGTACTCAGCGATAAAGGAAGTATATATGTTCATCTGGACTGGCACGTTGTTCACTATGTAAAAATAATACTTGACGAAGTTTTTGGAAAAGAGAACTTTGTTAACGAAATTATCTGGCAAAGAACGGGCTCCCAAAATAACGCAGCTTCATACGGCACAAATTTTGATGTTATACTTTTTTATAAAAAAGGCGACGACAAAATTTGGAACAACCCGACAAATGAATATTCAAAAGAACATTTAAATAGTTATTTTAAAACAGATAAAGATGGTAAATACTACAGGCTTAATAATCCTACCGGTAAAGGATATCAGAATCACACAAGAGACTTTGGCGCCGGCCCGGTTTTCCCGCCTGACGGAAGACATTGGTCTGTTTCTCAAAACGAAATCGATCGGCTCTTAAAAGAAAACAAAATTGTATTTACTTCATCGGGATACCCGTTTATAAAAAAATACCTCGATGATATGAGCGGAAAAAACGTGCAGTCTATTTGGGACGACTGTATTCCGCCCAGAAAAAGCAGCGAGCTAACAGGATACGCGACTCAAAAACCCGAAAAATTGCTTGAGAGAATTATTAGCGCTTCTTCTGACGAAAATTCAATTGTTGCGGATTTCTACGGAGGAAGCGGTACAGCGGCTTTTGTCGCAAAAAAATTGGGAAGAAGCTGGATAACTTGTGATTTTGGATCTTCTGCGGGTGCAATTGCAAAAAAAAGAATGTTGTCTATTTTTGATAATTTTCAAGTTTACAGACCAATGCATGAAAATGAGCTTCATACAAAAGCTTTATATAATGATCAGGCGGTTGAAATTGAAAATGATTTTATTAAAGCGAACCTAAAAATTGTTCAACAAAATAAAAGTGACGCCGATCAAATTAAAATTATTCTTGAAAAGTTAACATATAAAGATAAAAGCTGCTTAAGTCTAAATAAGGTGAACACAGACAAACTTTTCGATATTCTTGATGATGATCCTCTTGCGACAATAGATCTCTGGGAAATAAACACCGGCTTTGGCGGCCTGTTTAAACCTCAAATGATTATTAAACGCGATAGTGACGGCAAATTGCCCGTTGAATCAGAATTTGTTTGTGAAAAAAACAAAAGAATAGCTTTAAAAATTACTGATGTTTTCGGGTTAACTCTTTTCCATGATTGGGTGATAGAGTGAGGTTTTGTTGCGTCCTGTTTTCTTTGAATAATATAAGGCTAAATCAGCTTTTTTGATTAAATCTTTTTTATTGTTTGCTATTTCAGGGTAACAAGCGATACCTGTAGATATAGTTAAAGGTACTGATTGTCCGTTAATTCTGAAATCATATTGTTCTATGGCTTTTCTTATGCGCTCTGCCGGTACTATTGCTCCGTCTGTGTTCTTTTCGGGGCATATTACAGTAAATTCTTCTCCGCCATACCTTGCCGCAATGTCTATTTCTCTTATGTTGTCTTCAATTAAAGAAGCGACGGTTTTTAAAACTCTGTCGCCTTCTTGGTGACCATAGGTGTCATTGAACGCCTTAAAATGGTCTACATCGATTATAATAAGTGACAAATGACTTTGATAGCGGTCGCATCTTTGTAATTCTTCGTCTAACCTTTGCTGAAAATAACGATGATTGTAAAGTTTTGTCATTTCATCTGTTACGGCGTATCTGTAAAGCCTTGCATTATCGATGGCTATTGCTGCTTGATTTGCCAAGTTTTTAAACAGTTCGAAGTCACGTTCGGTAAAGCTTTCAGCTTCTGCTTTTGATACATTTAATGTGCCCAAGATTTTTTCTTTTGCAATCAAAGGCATGCACATTAGCGTGCCGGTTCTGACATTTTGCGTCTTTATGCTCTTAAAAACCTCATCTGTTTCAACATTTTTTATAAATAAAGGAACCTTATTTCTTACTACCCAGCCGGCAATTGATTGCCCTATTTCCATTTTTGTTTCACGCGCTATTTCTTCGCTTAAACCTACGGCTACTCCAATACTGAGTATTTTCTCGGCATCATCTAAGAGCATCAAAGAACCCTTATCTGCCTTAATTACTTTTACTACAAGCTCAAGAATCATGTTCTGAAGTTTCCGAAAATTTAACTCTGAGCTGATTGCTTTTCCAACTTCATATAAGGTAGAAAGCTCTAAAATACGATAATCTAAATCTTCTCGCGTTTCCTTTAAGTTTACGCGCATTTCATCGAAAGTTTTGGTTAAATCGCCAATTTCATCGTTGTGAAGGGGGGATATTTTATGATCAAAATTGCCTTTGCTTAAATATTTGGCTTCGCTTATTAAATTATTAAGCGGTGCCGTAAAACTGTGAGAAAGCAATAATGAAAGAACTAATGCTATTAAAGCAGTTACGACAAGTATATGTGTCATGCGCGTTTTAAATTTTTCAGCCGCCTCAAATGCAATTTCTTCGGGAATCTGAAGTACTATTATCCAATTTGGAGCTTGGTAAAAGTCGAATTTCTTTAAAGAAACGGCTGTTATTAAATACGGCTCTCCGTCAATAGACTTCATTCGAGTTATGTCTTCTTCTAATGCTTCATTTACGGGAATACTCAAGGTGCGTGCTTTATCTGAAGACTTTGCGATAATATTGCCTACTTCGTCTAGTACCAAACCTTGGGATTTTGACTTTTTTAGGGCGTTTCTTAGCAGTTCTTTTATGTTCAACAAATTGACTTCGGATATTAGGACACCGATTATTCCGCTGTCTTGAGGCGATTTTATTACTGATTCCAAGGTCATGTAAGGTATTCCGTCGGGTTGAGTTACAACCTGAGACAAAGAACCTTGATAACTGCGTTGAATGGCTTTTGAGTAAAGCCAATTGCTTGGCAGTTTTACGGATGGCTCTGTAGATGCAACAATCTCTTTGTCGCTGTTGATTAAATACATTATTTTAAAAAATGAAAAATGCCGCATAAGAGCTTCAAAAAAATCTTCTGAAATCTCTTTGCGCATTAGTTTTACAGCCTCAAGCTCTCCAACTGAATTCAAAAGACGACGGGTAAATTCAAGATTCTCATATATTCCATGGGCCAGTGTGTTTGATAGTTCTAAGTGACTGGCTGTTACCTCTTTTCTGATTATCTCTTTTTGGTCATTAAAAGCTTTTAAGCCCAGTAAAGTCAAAGGAAGCAGGGCTACAACCAGTATCGATACGGTTAACCTCGCTTGTATTCCTGCCTTGCTAAGTAAGTTTTTCATTTAATTCCCGCCTTTACAATCGTCGATGGGGCAGTTTTTCGCGTATTTCTTGAATGTTTTGAAGAGCTATGCTGTGTTCAGGGTCGCATTCTATAAGCCTTTCAAAATATTCTAAGGCTTTTTCGAGTTGGCCTAAACTTTGAAAAATTTCACCCAGATTATACATGGCTTCTGTTGATCTTGGATTCTTTGAAAGCATGTGTGTGAAAGTTGCAATGGCTGCATGGGGTTTGCCTAATCCTCTTTGTGCTTGACCCTTTACAACATAGGCCTGATCATCATTAGGAGATGTTTCTAACATCTTTTCGGCGATTTGCATTGCTTCGTCGAAACGCTCTTCAACAATTGCCAATAAAGCATTAGAGTATTCGGAATCATCAAGCATCAAGTCTGACAGAGAGTTAGAAGAGGTGCCAATCGCGTCTTTGAGACTTTCCTTTTCTTTGGCTTCTAAGCGGTTGCAGTTCTCTATCTCTATTTCAGATGCTTCTGAGTATGTGCTGTCAACCTCTTTTAATTTGTTGAAATAAAACCTGGCGTTGTCAAAGTCACTGTGGTCTCTATAGATTACGGCTAAATTTTGATAAGCCAAGGCATATTTTTTGTCAATTTCTATGATGCGCATAAAAAAGTTTATAGCTTCTTTACGCTGATTTAAATGAACAAGCGCAACTCCAATATTAAATAATGCTTCAACATCGGTTGGATTATTCTCTAATACGGTTTTCCATTCTTGTATCGCTTCGGTCGGGTGACCCTCTTGCATTCTGATTATGCCTAGGTTAAAACGGGTAAAAGAATGCCCTTCGTATAATTTTAAGGCCTCTGTGTAGGCTTTCTCAGCTTGTTCTATGTTGTTCATACGTTGAAGGAAAACACCTTTTGTGGCATGCATATCCGGGTTCATGGGAGCGTTTTGAATGGCTTTATTTATTTGCTGAATAGCTTTGTTATACTGTCCTTTTTCAAAACAGTCTATTGCCGATTCATAGTGCCTTTGAGCGTATACCAGATTGGGATTACTCATAATAAATCAGTAGTTATACCCGAATAGTTTCATTGCAAGGGGCATTAATAAGGCCCAAGCCCCAAAAACGCATAAAGAAAGCGCAAAACGCTTATTTAAATTTGCTTCACGCTTTGAGTTCACTGCGAAGAAATATAGAATAAATGCTCCGGTTAAGCTTAGAATTAAGCCCGTTAGATCATAAGTGCGACCGTAAGCAAGCCATTGAAAAAGACAGTTGATAGCGGAAGAAAAAAGAAAAACATCTGTCAGAGCTATTGCCCAAAATAAAAGCCATTTTGTTTTTGTATTATATTTACTCATGATTAGTGCTTAATGGTAAATCTGGATACCAATAAATGAAGCTCATCAGCTAAATTAGCCAAGTCTTCCGTTGCGGTTGATACTTGAGAAACTGTTGTGGTTTGTTGCTCAACAGAAGTGGCAACAATACCCAAGCGTTCTGTGGTGTTTTTGGTCAACGTTGTTATGTCTTCAATCGTCTTAGCCATAACAAGAGAATTTTCCGATTGTTCTGAAGAAATTGCGCTTATTTCTGTGATCTTTCTGTTTACTGAATTAACATTGCTGATAATATTGTCTAAGCCTGTTGAAACATCTCGAATGATTCTGATGCCTTCATCTACTCTGCCACGACCTAAGGTCATAGAATCAACGGCATTTTGTGTCTTCGTTAATATGTTCTCAATGCGTGTTGCAATCGCGTCCGCCGCTTCAGCAGATTCTTCGGCCAGTTTTCTTACTTCTCCCGCAACAACGGTGAAGCCTTTTCCCTGCTCTCCTGCGCGAGCAGCTTCAATCGCTGCGTTTAGAGCCAATAAGTTCGTCTGGGTTGCGATTGCGGTGATTGTGTTTACTATTTCACTTATCTGAAGAGAGGCTGAATTTAGATCTAAAATTACTTGTGTTGCGACATCAACCGATTCTTTTATTTTTCCAATCATGTCAACCGATTTTTTAACCGTTTTGCCCCCCTTGTCAGCGGCCTCCGTTGTAACTAATACTGCATCAACGGCTGTTTGAGCCAATGAGGCAACCTGTTGGGCAGAATGAGAAAAATTGTCGACGGTGTGAGAAGTTTTCTCCAGATTGTGAGATATTTCGAGAGAAGATTGATTAATGCCGTTAACATTTTTGGAAATATCTAAAAGTGTTGCAGCCGATTCAACCGAAGCAGAACTAAGCTGCTGCGAGCTTGTGGCTAAATTGTCACTTGTGCCCAATACTCTGGAAATCATGGTACAAATACCCTCTAACATACGATTGAAACTTTCTGATACCCTCTGAAACTCGTCGTGAGAGTCAAATCGCAGTCTGGAATTTAAATGACCTTTTTCTGCCTCTGACATGGCTTTAATTATTTTTTCAAGCGGTTGGGATATCCTGTTGGAAATAAACATAGTGAAAAATATCCCGTAAATAAGCACAAACAGAGGAAGCAGCTTGAAAACATAACCGGCATTTTCAAACATGGCGTTTATTTCACGAGTAACGCGCTGAGGAAGAGTTCTTAGGTCGTTTGATAAATTCTCCATGTCAATAAAAAATGCATTTTCGCTTTCACGTATAGACTTATTGATCTCAGCTGATGTTTTAAGATCTAAAAACTCTTGCGGACTTAAATCATAAAATAAGCTTAGTGAGTCTAAAAGATTTTTTTGAGATGTTTTTATTCGTGGTAAATAATTTTGTGAAGACTGGAAATAGTTCCCTGACAAAGAAGTGCCTAAATCGCGAATGTGACTGTCAAACTCATTCTTAAACGTTTTGAAATTACTCAAAAGCTCCTCGTCATTGTTTTTGCGAGAAATAAGATTTTGCTGTATAGCTTTTGAAACCTGATCACGAACAGAGTCTGATATGGCATTAATTAAGAAAAGAGCCTTAATATAATTTGAATCATACATGATCGTGTAAGACCTTAATCGATGCATGTTTATACCCGTATAGGCAGCCACGCCGATGCCGATCAATAATATGACGGCAAAGCCGATAAAGATTTTTTTGCTTATAGAAAGCATTTTCATATGCTTTTCTCCGTTTTGCTCTTAAATAATTCGGGTAGAGAGTAATAATGCGGAACAAAAATTTCTTGAAACCGGCGTAAGGCAAAATCATCTGTCATGCCGGCCAAATAGTCTACCAATGTGCGATTAAAGCTTTGGTGTTCCGGCATAGGATGTTTGAGACTTTTGATTAAGTCATCCGGATTCTTAATATACCATTCGGCTAGCTGTCTGAGAAGGTTTTGTGATTTTTGAACCGCAACATCGATTTCGGGCCTTGTGTAAACTTCATTGTATAAAAATGATTTTAAGATCGACGTAGCTTCTGCCATTTTATTGCTCATTTTGATTATATCGGAATTTTCACTGTTGTCTATGATGTCTCTTATCATATTGTGAATCCTGATAGAATGACGGTCGCCAAGAACTTCGTAAGCTTGCGGCGGTAAATCGGTGCTTTTAATTATGCCCGCTCTTATAGCATCATCAACATCATGGTTTATATAAGCCACCAAATCTGCAATTCTGACGACTTGCGCCTCAACTGTTAAAGGCAAAGATGAATCGTCGGCTGAGTCAAACGTAGCCGAACCATGCTTGCCTTTGCTGTGCTTAAGTATTCCGTCAATTACTTCTTTGGTCAGATTTAAACCCTCTCCGTTTTTCTCGAGCTTGGTCACTACCCGCACACTGTGAGAAGCATGATGAAAACCGGTCTCGCTGATTTCATTTAAAACCATTTCTCCGCTATGACCAAAAGGTGTGTGTCCCAGATCGTGACCGAGCGCTATGGCTTCGGTTAAATTTTCATTGAGCTTTAAACATCGTGAAATGCATCTGGCTGTGCAAACAACTTCAAGAGTGTGAGTCAAACGGGTTCTAAAATGGTCATTGGCAGGCGATAAAAAAACCTGCGTTTTATGTTTTAAACGCCTAAAAGATTCACAATGAGTTATCCGGTCAACATCGCGCTGAAAACACGTTCTGATAAAGCAGCTTTCTTCATCTTTTTCACGACCCCTTGAGTCAATGGCCTTGCAGGCAAAACTTGATAAAAAGGCTTTTTCGCTTTCTTCAAAACTAACTCTTATAGATGCATCGAGCATTAAATACCTCATCAAAATTGTACGACCGCAGTCGTTTTGACTGCGGTCGGATACAAGATTTATTTAACTATCCCAAGAATCAATTTCTGAGCTGTGACCTTTTCGGGCACTATTTCAATAGCCGATTTTAAACGGGCGATTGCTTTAGAATTGTCTTTGGAAGAATTTACGTAGAGTTCTGCTATGACATCGCCGGCAGATACTTTGTCTCCGACATGTTTGACAAGTTTGAGACCAACCCCCATATCAATTACAGAGTCTTTTGTTTCACGCCCGGCACCCAACATCATAGCCGCCAAACCAACTTCCTCGCATTGAATGTTGCTTATATAACCATCTTTGTCGGCTTTTAAATCTACTGATTGAGCCGAGGGCAGCTTTGAATAATCTTCTATCATAGAAGTGTCACCGCCCTGAACCTTGACCATTTCAAGAAGTTTTTCATAGGCTTTGCCGTTTTGAAGAACTTCGCAAACCTTTTTCTCTGCCTCTTCATGGCTCAAGTTGGTGTTTAATGCCAAGGCTTCGGCTGCCAAAGCTTTAATCAATGTTGTGAAGCTTTCGGGTCCTTTGTTCTTAAGTGTTTCAATTGCTTCAATAACTTCGCAAGCGTTTCCGATCATTTCGCCCAAAGGTTCATCCATGTTTGTAAGAACTGCAGTAACCTTGCGACCTGCTTGTTTACCTATTTTTACCATGAGCTCGGCCAGTTTTTTGGCATCTTCCAAATTTTTCATGAATGCGCCGCTGCCCACTTTTACGTCTAATACTAAACCCTTGTTTGCTACAGCCAGTTTCTTTGACATTATGGAGGCAGCAATCAACGGAATAGAATCTACGGTAGCGGTTACATCGCGCAGTGCGTAGATTTTTTTATCGGCCGGTACTAAATTGCCGGTCTGCCCCACAACTACCACTCCAACTTTATTGACATTTTTGATGAAATCTTCGGTTGACAGTTCGCAAGAAAAACCTTTTATAGCTTCAAGCTTATCGATAGTTCCGCCGGTGTGGCCCAATCCGCGACCTGACATTTTGGCCACTTTAAGACCTAAAGCAGCTAAAACCGGTCCCAATACCAAAGTGGTTTTGTCGCCTACGCCCCCTGTAGAGTGTTTGTCAACAGTAAAGCCTTCTATGCCTTTTAAGTCAATTACGTCGCCGCTTGTGCGCATACATTCTGTTAACCAATAGGTTTCTTCTTCATCCATGCTATTGAAAAATACAGCCATCAAAAATGCGGACATTTGATAGTCCGGAACAGAGCCGTCTACAAAACCCATTACGATTGAATGAATTTCTTCTTGGGTCAATTTTTGACCGTCACGCTTTTTCTTTATAATGTCATAAGCTCTCATTGCCTTTTCCTTTCAAGAGTGTCTATTTTTAGTGCTTAATCTTGAGAATTCTGATGTGATTCAGTTCGTAACATTTGCTAAATAAGGGGCAATTGGCGCACTTAGTTTGGTATTCCGGTCTGTCAATTTTCATTGATTCATAAGTCATGCCGGAGGCATTCCACTTCCCAAAATAGTCCGTTCCAAAACATTTTGGCGGAGTTATTTCGCTGCTCGGTGTGAGGGGCTTTTGCGGCTGATTTCCGGGGATTGATCCCGATAAACCGGGGGAGGGAATTCCAAAAGTTGAGGGAGGTAACATATTTAATACTCCATAAATAGATAATTCTTTTGCGAAAATAAATAATAACACATCAAAAGATTATGGTATAGTATAATTTGTTAACCATTAAAACCGAAGAGTTAAGAGATATGCAAGATAATTATTCTTATGACGATTTGAATCTGGCATCAGTAGTGCTTCTGGCAGGAAATTCCAAAAGAATGGGAGAGCCAAAGCAACATGTTGTTTTCGAAGGAAAAACATTTCTGAGGCATATTATTGAAAAACTTGCAGACAACCAAAACTATATAAATAAAATGATTTTTGTCGGACAACAATTCGACTTTCAATCGCAAAATTTGGTCAAAGAAATCGGTGGAATTTGGGTTAATAATGTTAACCCTGAACAAGGGCCGCTTAGTTCGATAAAATTAGCCATAAATCTTCTGGACGACTCATATGCAATTTTGCTCTGGCCGACAGACCACCCTATGATACAAAGTCAAACCGTAAGAATGATTTTAAAAGCCTGGAAAGCAAAACAAAATTTTATTACCGTACCATCAGACGGCCAAAGGCGAGGGCACCCGACTGTTTTCCCAAACTGGGCTTGTAGTGAACTTTTGAAAACTCCCCTCTCCCTGGGAGCAAAATCTGTTTTGGCGAATAATCCGGATAAAATTTCACATATCATGACTGAAGACCCCTGGATCAGAGTGAACTTTAATACTCCCGAAATACTCAGAACTCATTCTGTCTGTTCCTAAACCCGTCTGTTCCTAAAATGCCTTGCATTAAACGCTTGAATATTGGTATAACTTATTGATAAATCCGCATGGAGCAATAAAATGACTATTGAGCTGAAATCAATTTTGCCTGCATCTCCAAAAAATAGCGCCGAACTCAAGATTGACCCTGAAATAATTAGTAACCAAATATTAAAAGAACTATACGTGCATGGGAAAGAAATACCGAGAAAATTAGCAAAAAAACTTAGGGTTGATGTTGATATTGTTCAACAACTAATTGCAGAATTAAAAAAACAAGAAGTCATCGGAATGGTCGGGGGCAGTGGCTTAGGAGCAGACTATCAGTATGGGTTATACCCAAAAGGAACAGAACTGGCCAAAAATGTTTTCGAAAGAGATAAATACTTAGGCCCTGCTCCGGTTAATATTGAACAATACGTGAAAATAACTGAGCAAATTCTCAGAGAAAACGCTGATGATGTTATTAATAGAAAAACTCTGGAAAAAGCTTTTTCTGATACCGTAGGTTACAAAGATATTTTGTTTCAAATTGGGCAAGTCGTGTGTGCAAGAAAACCGGCTTTTGTTTATGGTTTTCCCGGAAACGGAAAAACTTTTTTGTGCGCAACGGTGGCAAAAGTTCTGCCGCCCATGATTATTCCCTACGCCGTTGAAGTAGGAAATCAATTGGTTAGAATTTTTGATCCGACCTGTCACAAACCGGTCGAAAGTTTTGACATGGAAGGTTTCGATGAAAGATGGATAGCGATACAGGCTCCGATGATAGTAACAGGCGGTGAATTGACACTTGATGACCTAGAAGTTAAATATAACGAAAAATATGGGTGCTATGATGCGCCTCCTCAAGTTAAGGCTACCGGCGGCGTCTTGCTGATAGATGATCTCGGAAGGCAAAGATGCTCTGTGGAAGAGATTTTTAACAGATTTATAATACCGTTAGAGAACAAAGTCGACTTTTTAGTGCTTGGCGGACAAAGAATGGAAGTGCCGACAAACGAAATTATATTGTTCAGTACAAATATTGATCCGATGAAAATTGTTGATGATGCTTTCCTAAGAAGATTGCCGTATAAAATTAATGTAAGAAATCCAAGGCCCGATGAATACAAAGAACTATGGAAATCTGTTTGCGAAAAATTAGGACTCCAATTTAATCCTGATAATGTAGATTTTATGAGCACGCTTTATGCAAGAGATAAAAGAGGAATGAGAGCTGTTCACCCAAGAGATTTGCTTAACATTATAAATGACAGAAAAAAATATCTGGAAATTAGCGATAAGGTTATCAGCGAAGAAGAACTGAACGACGCTTACGAATTATACTTCGTTACCGAGCTCAAGCTTGTTGAACGAACATTCTAATATGAATTGGCTGTTCTTGCTCGAATCTTGTGCTTCAGGATTGCTTGCCGGCTTAATTACATATTTTGCTGTAAACGAAAGCAATTCTTGGAATGTTCTTGTTGATTTTAGGGCGGGACTGCTTACTGTTTCCACATTTTGCGGATTATTTTGTGGCCTTGTTGTTGCGATTCCGGTATTCGTTGCAGAAAAGAAACCTTTTAAATTTTTGAATAAGTTTGTTTTTGCAGGATCCTTAGGGGCTGTTATACCAACAATAGGCGTGATTTTTTTTAAGCTGCTTGCAGAAGCTGCTAGCAACATTGAAAGAGTTCCGGGAAAGACAGATCGATTTTTGTGGTGGATGATGCTGGCTTGTGCCCTTTCGGCATCATTTGGGGTTTTAAACGGTGGATATAAGAATTTTAGTCGTGCGCTAATGGGAATAATGCCCGCTTTTTTGGTGGCAGGGGAGCTAATTGACCAAAAAACAGCCCTTGAATCAATTAAAATTATTGATTATTTTGTTATCGGCGGTGTTACGGGATTAGGCTACGGAATAGTCTGGGACCTCCTAAGAGAAAGTTGGCTTGATGAAGATGCCGGTAAATTGGGAGTTTTTAGATTCTATCTTGACGCAGAGAGTTTTTGGGTGGGTAATTCTAAGTTTTGTGATATAACTCTTGATTTTGGCGCTGAGGTAGTTTTTCAAATTATCGAAAAAGACGGAATGCATATTCTTGAGGTTTCAGAAGAAGGTAATGTTCAATTAAATGAATATATGGTTCGCTATAAGTTATTGGCTGACGGTGATATTATTAAAGCCGAAAATCGTACGTTTAGATATCACACAAGGGTGGCACGATCAAGAGATATTGTTCCCGAAGTGGCATAAATGCCTCTCGTTGCTCTATTGATTTTTTTGTCTCTCTAGGGTATCATTGACGAGTTTGAAGTAATTATTATGGAGGTTTTATGAAAAAAGTATTCTCGTTTTTGTTAGCATTATGTTTTGTTGCTCCCGCACTATTAGCCGGAACAGTTAGAGATATTGACAACAACTCTTGGTTAAATCACACAAGAGAAATGCAGGAGCTGAGAAAAGAAATTCTGTCTCTCGTCACTAAAGAAGGCAAAACTGAAAGCGATGCAGAAAGTTTGTCTTGTCTTATGGCAAAGTTTGAAGAAAAACAAATTGCATGGGAAAGCTATTTGCAAAATGTTGCTTCAGAAGGCAAAGCTGCTGTAGCTCCGGCAAAAGGAAAATGCCTCAAGTCTGACTGCAAAAAAGCCATGATGAAAAAATGCTCAAAGGGTGACTGTAAAGAAGCTTGCAAAGCTGACTGCAAAAAAGCCATGATGAAAAAATGCTCAAAGGGTGACTGTAAAGAAGCTTGCAAAGCAGACTGCAAAAAAGCCATGATGAAAAAATGCTCAAAGGGCGACTGTAAAGAAGCTTGCAAAGCTGACTGCAAAAAAGCCATGATGAAAAAATGCTCAAAAGGCGACTGCAAAGCTGACTGCAAAAAAGCCATGATGAAAAAATG
>Ga0265293_10004402_pt1 | contig 24860 bp, 20 predicted proteins | sample Munlanlewell138R_FD_192505 | JGI IMG/M metagenome (GOLD analysis project Ga0265293, IMG submission 192505) | Leachate microbial communities from a municipal landfill in Southern Ontario, Canada - Leachate well 138R | ecosystem: Engineered > Solid waste > Landfill > Unclassified | place: Canada...
TCAACACGCTAAGTAGTTCTTACATAATAGGTTAAGCTCAGCGCGAACCTCCCGGGGTTTTCATGGGTGCTTGGGGTTCGCGCTAGAACTCACAATCTTTGTTCGTATTCATATTAAACTGGATATTATGCCGGACAAGGCATTCCGTCCTTAGATTGTATTCTTGCACATTATCAAGGGGAAATGCAATTTTATAATCGTCTCAAATCAAGGCGAGACAGCATTTCTTTAGGGGCGGCATTTTAGAATGGGTGACCCCCTAGGGCGCGATAAATCTCGCCCCTACAGGAGGTGCGTCAAAGCGTGCGCGTGGGGTGTTGCGGCGACGCGTGCATAGAGCAAGACTTAGGGATTCCGCCGCCGCCTGCCCCGCCACCGACAGCGTGGGCCTTGGCCATACACCACAGATATCATGCACGATCAAGCCTTGGCGGAACTTTGCGAAATGAAATTTAGCGTCCTATTGGGTTTCCAACTGGAAAGTTGGGAACCAGCGTGGGGGGGGTAGGTCTTTGGCGCTCGTACCCGGTGCAGAACCTACCTGAGGCGAAGATCTGTCCGCTGTAGGGGCGCATCGTCAGATACATCTTAGATTTTCATTCTATTAAAATAACAATAACCCTTCTTGATCGAAAGACTTTTCGAGTCCGATACGCTCAACCCGGGCGCGCCAATTAGTACCAAGCAAATAGAATCGTAAACTGTCGGTCTCTTTATTATGGGTTTCAACCAGCTGCTTTCGCAATTGGGCCCATTGCCCCGGATCCACGATACATTCAAATACAGAGTATTGCACGCGCTGCCCGTAGTTCTGGCATATTTTGGCGATATTCCCCAATCTTCGCCGCCCTTCGGCTGTTTGGGTATTGACGTCATATGTAATAAGGACCATCATAAGCTATGTTTCTATTTCCAATGGAAAGCGGGATAGGCTTTTATCTCGCCGTCAATATAGCGGGCAAAGAGTTCTGCCTGCGCGTAGGGCAACAATCCGATGGGCATTGTTTCTTTGAGAAAGGGGTGGTATATGCTTTGTTGTTTTTCTTTTTGGTAGAGCGGCAAAATCTTTTTTCGTGCTTCGTCAGTGAGGAAACATCCTCCTGATTGTGTTTTTTTGAAATCTTCTTTTTGTACGTGTTTTTTGTTGATGAGTGACAGCACAAAACGGTCGACCATATAAGGGCGCAATTCTTCCATAAGATCTAGCGCGAGTCCCGGTCTTCCGGGCTGATCCTTATGGAGATAGCCGACGGCGGGATCCAAGCCGACACTTTCCAGCGCTGAACACATATCGTGTGTAAGGAGGGTGTAATAAAAAGAGAGCAGTGCATTGGTCGGGTCTTTGGGCGGTTTTGGGGCGCGTTGGACAAAATGAAAGTCTTTCTTTTGCTCACAAATAAGATGATCAAAGATTGCGTAATAATGACGCGTTCCGGCGCCTTGCATGCTGCGCAGTTTTTCGACTGTATTGAGAAAGGGAAGGAGCCGTACGCGGGAAGCCAAATAATTTATACTTTCCTTTATTTCCGGCAGGCTGTTGACTGTTTCTTGTTCTTCTTGGGTTTTTAAAAGAAGGTTACGGCAATTGGCAAGTTTTGCCGCGATACACCGGCGCGCTACGGCAGCGGCGATTTTTGGAATATCCGCTTTGCGGTATTGTTCGCGCCTAAGCACTACATTTCCGGAGACGAGCCCCTGGACTTTGGCGAGGAAACGGCCATAGACGCTGAGATAGATAATTGAGATGTCATGTCCTATGCATGCTCCCATCAAGTCAGCGGTACATCTGACGGGTCCAAAACACACAATACCCGCCAAGGTATGAAAGGGCACTCTTATTTTTGGCTTATCGTCACGAGAAATGAGAACCCTTTTGTTTTCTTTGGACAAGACGGCGCCGGCGCTTGTGATGTATAAGGTGTTCAATAATTTTTTCACGGGGAATCTCCTGTCTCCGCATTAAACCACGATATGTCAGCCATATCGTTTTCTACGGCTGACTCTGTGCCGCGGTGACCACGCATTTATTCGGAGCGATTGCTTTTGCTTGCGTCTTCATGTGGTTGAAGACCGACAATCGTCATCCTGATCTTATACGCTTAGAAAGCGACGCAGTTATCAAGCCTTTATCTACTAGTAAGGATGAATCACTGAGAACTTACGTTTTGCGCAAATGACTTTCTGGTATGGGATTAATTTAGGAGCTTGATTGACGGCTTGTCCCGGGCGCATACACCAGCCTTTACACCTTATACCGCCTGCAGCCCATGTAGACATAGCGCCGGGTTTTTGTGGTACCATAGACAGCATTGCGGCGCGGTGCCGGCACACAACATACCTTCCTCATTTACGTATACACAATGGGTGACAACAAAAGCTTCTCACAGAAACCGGAATACCTATGAATATTTTGTCTGTCCGTAATCTGAGCCTGTCCTTCGACGGTAAACGCATTTTAGACGATCTCTCCATCGATTTTTGGCGGGGGCATATCCACGCCGTGATCGGCCCCAACGGCGCGGGCAAATCAACCCTTGCCAGCGCTATCATGGGTCTGGAAGGCTACACCACCTACGACGGGGATATCCTTTACAATGATGAATCGCTGCGGGGTATGCCCGTCTTTGAACGGGCGCGGCGCGGCATCACACTGGCTTGGCAAGAACCTGCCCGCTTTGAAGGACTGTCGGTACCACGTTTTATAACGGCCGGCTCCGCCTGTAAAGATTTGTCTTATGTACGGGAATTATTGGAGGCGCTGGGTCTGGATCCGGATCGTTATGTGAACCGTAGCGTGGACCGCACCTTAAGCGGCGGTGAACGCAAACGCATAGAACTGGCTTCCATCCTTGCCATGGAACCACGGTTGATTCTCATGGATGAACCCGATTCCGGCATCGATGTAGAAGCCTTACAGTATATCTTTAAAGGACTGCGCCGCTTGAAGGATCAGGGGGTGACCGTGATCATGATCACCCACAGCATGTCTGTCCTTGCCCAAGCCGACCACGCTTTTCTTATCTGCCAAGGCAAACTCCAAGAACAGGGCTGCGTCAACAAAGTTGGCAAATATTTCGTCGATAAATGTTTTGTCTGTGACCACGTGAACCAACCCCTGGCTGCGGAGATAAAAGCATGAGTACAAAAGATATTGTGGCGGAGCTGCTCGCCTCCGTGGGTATGGATTCTGAACATGGTTTTGGCAGCGACGTGGCGCGCATCGAAATCCATGAGAACCATGTGGTCGGTTTGAAGCTGGTTCCCGGGCTCCACATGGATGTGGAAGAAACGGATGAGGGGATTAACGGCATCTTACGGTTGGCCGCGGGCGTGCAGCTTGAAAAACCCGTTCATATCTGTTTCGGTGTGCTGCCGGAAACAGGCCGCCAACACATCAATCTGGACATTCGTATTGAAGAAGAGGCCCGTGCCTCTTTCCTCGCTCACTGCACCTTCCCGAACGCGCTTAATGTGCGCCACACCATGGACGCTACCATCGTCGTGGAGCCGGGCGCGCGCTACGCCTATTTCGAACGGCATGTGCATGGCGCTTCCGGCGGCGTATCGGTCATCCCGCGCACCCAAGTAACTGTTCACGAGGACGCTGAATTCACGACCGAATTTGAATTGATCAAGGGCCGTGCCGGCAAAATCGATTTCCTCTATGAAGCGGTGTGTCATGCGCGGAGCGTGGTCGAAATGACCACGCGCATCAACGGCCGCGAAGATGATTCTATTATTATAGGTGAAAAAGCGCTGTTGGAAGGAGCAGACGCGCGGGCGGCGCTCATCTCCCACATCGCTTTGCGCGACCGTGCCCAAGCAGAAATTTACAGTGATCTTGTTGCGACAGGCGACCGTTCCCGCGGCCATGTAGACTGTAAAGAAATCGTGTTGGACGCGGCGGCGGCGCGGGCAGTGCCAACGGTGGAAGTGCGCAATCCCAGCGCTCACATCACCCACGAAGCAGCGATTGGCAGTGTGGATTCGCGACAGCTGCAGACCCTGCTCAGCCGCGGTTTGGATGAAGATGAGGCGACCGACCTCATTATTGAGGGCTTGCTGAGCAAAAAAGCACGTTGGACACGGGATTCCCTGACATCGGTCTGAGCGGAAGGACAGGACAAGCGCCTGTTGCCGCTCGGCGCAGCTATTTGACTTTATTATGCCGTAAACGATACACTATATTATAGATGTTGGTACTGTCCCAAGAATGGATGGGCAGTGCCTGCGGTATCTGTGGGGGAAGAGGCGGAGGGTATGCTTTTCTGTTATTTGCCCCTGTGACACCCTGCGGCGGCAATATGTTCCAGTATTAACCACTTACTATTAGTAACTTATGTAAAGGAGTCTGTCGTGAAAAGGACTTATCAACCATCCAATACGCGTCGTATACGCACCCATGGCTTCCGTGCGCGTATGGCGACTGTAGGCGGACGCAAAGTGATCGCTGCGCGTCGTCGTCGCGGTCGTCGCAGTCTCAGTGTTTCCGATTCCATGGGGAGGTAACTGATTAGATCCGGTGCCGGAACGCTATTTATATCCCCGGACTGTGCGGCTTCTTAGGAAGTCCGACTTTGACCAGGTATTTTCCAAGGGCAAAAAGGTCTGGGGACCCCATTTTATCGGATATCTGGCGGAAGCCGGCGGTACGGAAACACGACTGGGACTGGTCGTTTCCCGTAAAGTTGGCAACGCGGTGACGCGTAATCGGATGAAACGTTTAATCCGTGAATTCTTCCGCCATCATCAAATGTGCTTTCCGGCAGGCACGGAATTGATTGTAGTGGCCCGTGTATCAAGTAGCTCCTTAACAGGTTCCCAATGTATTGGGGAACTTCAACGCATGTTTGGACCATGGCTGCACAATGCGTAGTATATTGATAGCGATGATTCGCATTTATCAACGGTTCATATCGCCCTTGCTCGGCGAACACTGCCGTTTTGAACCTTCCTGTTCTCGCTATGCGATTGAGTCGCTGGAACAACACGGCCTTTTCAAAGGTATCGGCTTGGCGACGTGGCGTTTGCTGCGCTGCCAGCCCTTTTGCAAAGGCGGGTATGATCCGGTACCAAGCCGCACACAGCCAATGAAAGCAAAACATCACTCCGGGCCGTGCGGCAGGTCTTAATACTGTCCTGATAAAGGGCGGGAGACTTATATTGTTTGACGGAAAAGACGACAAAGAGATACAACGAAATCAACTGATTGCCATCGTGTTGATGGTCGCGCTGGTATTGATCTGGACTCAATTTTTTCTGCCGAAACCGGCGCCTCGGCCCGAACCGACTGAGACGGTCATTGACCTGAGCGAGGGCGAATCGAAAGCAGAGGAGCGGAGCCCCTTTGATCGGGAAACACCGCGGCCGACAACTGTTGACGAGGATAGTCCCGCCGGCGCGGTAGCCCTGCCGCCTGTCGACGAAGCTGATGAAGACGACGGGGCGGAAATCATCTTGGAGAATGCGAATCTCGAGTTGGTCTTTACCCCCGTAGGCGCACGTCTTAAACAGGCGACGGTACGTTTGGGTCAAGACGGAGCCGATTCCATTCAGCTGGTTCCGCAAAGCGAATTGTTGAGCGACGGTGAATCCGAATATCCCTTGGCGCTTTTCTTCACCGATACCAACTTGGGCGACGCCCTCAATTATCGGCGCTGGAGTGTCGGTCCCGCTGCGGATGCCAATACCGTCTCCTTCCAGTTGGAAATCCCTGATTATGTGCGGCTGGAAAAGACCTTCAGGCTTCGGGAAGATGCCCATGTGGTAGACGTGAGCGTGCGGTATACGAATCTGTCCGAGGAAAAACGGCTGCTCGGATTGGATCGCGATGAACCCGCTCTTTCGCTGTATTGGGGGCCCAACGTAAGCAGCGGCGACCTGAGAAAAGGCGCCCAACAGAATGTGGTGTGGCGCAAGGATGACGCCAACAGTTATCACCCCACGGCGAAGTTTAAACTGACGAACACGCGCGCATGGTATAACGACCGCGTTCTGGATCCGGACTGGGCAGCCGTTTGCAGTGCCTATTTTACGGTGGCGATTAAGCCTGATTTCGCACAGGCCGACGCATGGTATCACGGCACGCAGCAAGATTTTCGCTTGGGCGTGGGCGCGCCGCGCACGGAAGTGGAACCCGGTGAAGACGTCGTCTTCGACTATGAGGCGTATATCGGGCCTCGGGGCCGCGAATCATTGGAAGCCGCCTGGCCCACCCTTGATACGGCGCTGTCCTTTTTCACTTCCGTAAAAATCATGGACCAGTTCGCCAAGCTGCTCTTGGCTATTCTCGTCTGGTTCCATGCGCATGCCATCGCCAACTATGGGCTTGCTATCATTTTCCTTACCATTTTAGTACGGATGGCCATGTTCCCGCTAACGTGGAAGAGTATGCTGAGCATGCGCAAAATGTCGCTGCTCGCACCTGAGATAGAAAAGCTGAAAGAAGAATGCAAAGATGACCAGCAGGAATTCCAAAAACGCACGATGACGCTCTACCGTGAGCGCGGCGTGAGTCCCTTGGGAGGCTGTCTGCCCATGCTGTTGCAAATGCCGGTCTTTATCGCATTGTATAGGATGTTGTGGAGTGCTTTTGAGCTTCGGCGTGCGCCCTTTTTCCTGTGGATACAGGATCTGAGCGAACCCGATCATCTGATGACGCTGCCCTTTGACATTCCCATCCCCTTTGCCAATGCGCCGCTGAACAGCATTAATCTGCTGCCCCTGTTGATGGCACTGTCCATGGTTGCAAGCCAAAAATTAATGCCCATGTCCGGGCCGGTGCAAACACAACAACAAAAAACGATGATGACGATTATGCCTATCTTTTTCGCCGTCATCACCTACAACATGGCGTCGGGTCTGAACTTATATATTTTGGTCAGCACCCTCTTGGGCATTGCCCAAAACTACATTATTCGAGGCATTCCTGTGGATGCCGACTCTGTTAAACCCAAGAAAAAAAAGCCCGCTAAACCTCGCCATTTTTACGACGTTGCTCGTGCAAAACAACGTGAAATCAATAAAGAAGTACGCAAACAAAAACAACGCGGCCGCCGTCGTAAAGATTCCAAAAAACATTAATTTTATCGCGAGGCCCGGGCGCCAGCATTAACCCTAGCATTACGCTAGAGGCGATTCGGGAGTATGTGACTATGAAAGCAATAGAAAGCTCGGGAGCGACCCGAGAAGAAGCCATTCAATCGGCATTAAAAGAACTCGGTGTAGAGATGGACTCCGTCGAACGCATCGACGTTATCGACGAGGGGAGCAAAGGATTTTTAGGGCTGGGCAAACGGCCCGTACGGGTGCGTATTGCAGTGGACCATGCGCAATTGCACAAACCGCAGGATACGCAGCGACGTCATTCCGGCCCCAGACGCCAGCCCAGAGGCGGACAACAAAGAAATCGTGGGAAACGGGGCGGCGACGGCTCCGGAGCTGCGCGGCAAGAGCAACATACTGCCAACAAACCCGCCGCATCAGGTCAAAATAATCGGCGCGACAAAAACAAAGGGCGCAACCAAACCCAAGGCCAAAAACGGCAACAACCCGGAAACCGTCCGGCCCAAAAAGCCGGCGCACCGCGTAAAGAAGAAGGCGGCAGGCGTCTATCCGTCCAATCCCCTAAAAAGCCGGTCAATGGCGTTTGCGAAGAATCCTTGGAAGCACAGCGTTTGGTGGAACAGTTCGACAATATGGATGCTGCTGCCGCCTCCACTTATCAAGAGCCTGAACGCAGCATTCAGGACGCAGAAAAAGAAGCCTTCGAATCCATTTCTAATGAACAGGGAACGGAAGCTGCCGCATTACTCGAAGAAATTATTTCCTATATGGATCTTCAGGGTAAGGTCTCTTTTTGTCGCGATAAGGAAGGCAGCGCACGGCTCCATGTGGACAGTGAAGCAGATGGCGGCATCCTCATCGGTAAACGGGGCATGACCTTGGAAGCTTTTCAATATCTGATCAACCGCATGTTGACCCGCGGCGACAGCAACGAAAATTCCGAACGTGTCTTGGTTGATGTGGGCGATTATGTAGACCGCCGCCGGGGAATGCTTCGGGATATGGCGCTGTCCATGGCGCAAAAAGCAAAAGATACCAATCGTAATGTGCGCCTGAAACCACTGAGCCCGCAAGATCGCCGTATCATTCATCTTTCCTTGGAAAAAGACAAGCAAATACGCACCTTCAGCACAGGCGATTCCCTGTTTCGAACCATTGTCATCAGCCCTTTGGGAGAGCGAAAAGGCAATAATCAGCGTCATAATTCCGCCGGCAATCGAAACAAACGCAGGGAAGGGAATGCGAATTCCCCGGAAGAATGATGCACTACGCATCTACAGAAGACACCATAACCGCCATATCCACACCACCCGGTGAGGGCGGTATCGGCATTGTCCGTGTAAGCGGTCCCGACGCCTTTGTTATTGCCCGCGCCATTTTCGTCTCCTCGAAAGGGCGCACTCCGGACAAAGGCAAACAACGGGTCTTTCATGGACATGTCCATGATGCTTCCGGACGTACCCTTGACGAAATACTGCTTCATGTCATGCCTGCCCCCCATAGTTATACTGCGGAAGATGTCGTTGAATTTAACGGACACGGCGGCATGGTTCCTTTGAACGCTATTTTGGAAGAAACGCTGCGGCACGGCGCCCGTCTTGCGCGGCCCGGCGAATTTACATTGCGCGCCTTCTTAAACGGCCGTATGGATCTCACCCGTGCTGAAGCAGTCATTGATCTGATCCAAGCGCAAACGCGCCGCGCTTTGTCGGCGGCTAATAGCGTGGCTGAGGGCGCTTTATCCGAAACACTTTACGAGCTGCGCGAAATTTTGGCTGATTCCCTGGCGCGTATCGAAGCGGCCGTCGATTTTCCGGAAGATGATTTGCCGGAACTCATCGATCACGCCCTGATACAGCGCCTTCAAGACGCGAATAAACAAATGAAGACGCTCTTGGAAACGGCGGAGACGGGCATCTTGCTGCGTGAAGGCGTGGGACTGGCGATCGTGGGGCGGCCCAATGTGGGCAAATCAAGCCTCTTCAACGCGCTGCTACGCGATACACGGGCTATCGTCTCGGAAGAAGCGGGAACCACGCGGGACCGTATCGAAGAGACCGCCTCGCTGGGCGGCATCCCCGTGCGCCTCATGGATACAGCCGGCATGAGAGAGGCGCAAAATATCGTTGAAGCGCAAGGGGTGCAATTGGCGCGCGACGCGGCACGGCAAGCCCGCTATATCTTATTTGTTGTGGACGGCTCTGCGTCGGAAACGGATGAAGACCGCCGTATCGCCGCTGAGCTGAGAGATCTCGGCACACCCGTCCTCTTGATACGGAACAAGATTGATTTGCGGAAAGGCTCCCCCCTTCCTCAGGAACACGGCTTTACAGCGCCGCAATTCGCCTTGGTCTGTGATGTTTCCGCCAAAACGGGAGAAGGGCTCCATAGGCTAGAAAAAGAATTGAGCCAATTGCTCATCGGATCAGGGAGCTTGGAAAGCCATACGCCCATGCTTTCACGAACCCATCAACGGGACAGTATGCGCCGCGCCCAAGCTTGTGTGGCGCGTATGTTGTTGGATATGCATATTTCCCCGGAGCTGCTTGCCCTTGAGCTGCGCGAAGCCTTGGACGCCTTGGGCGAGATTACGGGGGAGACCACTTCGGAAAGTTTATTGGACCGCATTTTTTCCGCCTTTTGTATTGGCAAATAAAAGAACAATGGCCGCCTATACTGATATACTGATGCGGGATTAACAGAAGCAAAAAGCGACCCGTCACCATGATCTTAGGAACCCATACACGCATACGTTTTTCTGAAGGAGAGGACGCCTCTTTTTATCGGAATTTGTATCTCACCAATGAGCCTAAAGCGGCATTGTTGGATGCACGCCGCGAATACGGCATGCCTGTCCGCCACGAGATCGAGGAGCTGCTCCGTAAAAGTGAAAGCTCCCGTGCTTACTTATTTACAGTGGAAGATCTTGAAGGGCAGCGGCGCGGCTGGTGCGGATTGCGCGGGCTCAATGTGGAAGCGGGATACTGTGAACTATTTTTGGTATTTCGCAGCGATGAAGAATTTTTAACGCCTATGGCCGATGAAGCGTTGGCGATGTTGTTGTACCGCGCTTTTCAGCAATTGCGGTTAAATAAAGTGCTTGTGTTTTCTTTGAAGCGGGAAAGCGGATTGCAACAGTGCCTGATGAAACAAGGGTTCCGCTCCTGTGGTATCCAACGGGATGTCCTATACAGCGGCGGCACTTGGCACAATCTGAACACCTTCGTCTTGCCTCAACAAGCCTATGACCCCGAAACGGCGCAGGGGAAATCGGGAGAAATTGAACCATGAGTTTTACAAGCTCTACTTTTTTACGACGAGCAGAACGGGACGATTTAGATACGCTTTTGTCTTGGATGAGTGATCCCGATTTCCAATATTACCTTTATGGCGACGCTGCCCAATCGCAGCGGCAGATACGTGAAAAAATCATTCAGATGCTCGGCCGCGCCCCCGTAGGCATGACGCCGCCCGCCATTTACTTACTCATTGATTCTAAAGAAAAGGGGCTGTTGGGTATGATTTCGCTGCAAAATATTTCGTGGCGCAATCGCTCTTGCAGTTTGGATGTTTACATCGGCGATAAAATGCGGCGCAACGCCTTGATCACCATGAGCGCTGTCTTCCGTGTCCTTGAATATGTCTTCGACGAGTTAAACCTTCACCGTGTGGGCGCGTTGATTTATTCCTTCAACCGCGTGTCGTGGCGCATCTTTGAATTATCGGGTGCCAAACGGGAAATCGTACTGGAAAATCATGTCGTACGGGATGGAAAACTTTACGACGCCTATGGCTATGGTCTGCTCCGCTCCGATTTCGAGGAAATGCGCAAACAACAAGGTACCCGTGCCGATGATCTGTCTTTAGAAAACATGATTGCTTCCCTTGCAGAACAATTGGAGAAGCAGTCGTGATCATTGCTTTTTTATCCCTTTGGTTCCTCTATAACGGTTACGCCGCAGGAAGAAATCTGATGCGGCGCGACGGCAATTCCAGGCTCATCCAAAGCCTGCAAAGTCTGCTCGTGCTCCTCGCCTTGTATTGGGCTTGGACGACAGGCATCCTATTCAGAGGCTTATGGGCCCCTTCCGATGTAATACTGGCGCTTGTACTCGGTCATCTGATCTTTGCCCTGTCTTTGATCATTACCCATCAGCATGGCCCCACGGTCTTGGAGCTTTTCCTTGATATCCGCGGGCTTGCCGCATTTTTGAACAAAGCCCCGGGTATCAGCGTCCGCTTCTTTGGCGTGGCCGTAATTGAAGAACTAATTTATCGTGCCGCTGCCCAATCAATGCTGCACCTCTATTTCGATAATCATCTGACTGCGATCTTGATCACAAGCGTCTGTTTCTGCCTCTTACACGATCATTTCTTTAAGAACGGCGTGGTCAGTGCTTTAGAATTTGCCTTGTTTACGCTTTGCCTGAGTGTGTTGTATTATTATACCTTCAGCCTTATCCTCGTGATTGTCGTGCATTGGGTCAGGAACATCGAAAGTGCCTATCTTGACTATTGCGCGCTCCTTGAAGATACCCATGATGAAGAAGAAGCATTGCGCCGGTTGGATGGACAACATGGCGCCCCCACATTGGAGTACCCATGACCGATAACGCGCTAGTAGAACTGCGTCATATTTATAAGAAATTTACGACCAAGCATCTTTTTCTTATCGATGAAGAAACACGGAAGCGCCGCTTTTATAAAAGAAAAGAAGTGCACGCTGCCAGCGATGTACATTTTTCTATTGAACGAGGCGAAATCTTCGGGCTCCTCGGTCCCAATGGCGCGGGCAAAACAACGGCCGTAAAAATGATTTCCGGTTTGGTGCGCCCCGATAAAGGCGCTGTCTACGTGGACGGCTTGGATGTGGACAAAAAACGTAGGCAGGTGCTGCGCCGTGTGGGAGTCGTCTTGGAAGGAACACGTACAAGCCTGTGGCCCTTGACCCCTTTGGAAAATCTTCTCTATTACGGAACCCTGAAAGATGTGCCCCGGTCTGTACTGCGTCAACGTGCCCATGATCTCCTCGATTTCATCGGTCTAAAGGACAAAAAAAATGTGCAGGTACGGCGCTTGTCGCGGGGACAGAAACAGAAGCTTGCCATCTGCATCGCACTCATCGCCGATCCGCAAGTGCTGCTCTTGGATGAACCGACAACAGGGCTGGATGTACAAAGTGCGCGGGCAATCAAAGACAAGGTGATGGAAATGACCCGGGAACAAGGGCGCAGCGTATTGGTCACCACCCATGATATGCACGTGGCGCAAGAATTATGTGACCGTATCGGCATTATCAATCACGGCGAATTAATCGCCTGTAAGCCTACCGAAGAGTTGTTGGCCCTTTTTGCAGAACAAATCTTTGTATTCAAAATTGACCGCCCTGTGAACGTCGAAACGATGGCTGCCTTGCCGGGCGTTCTAAAAGCCGAGATGGAAGAAACAGGCGATGGACCGGCTTTGGTGATGCAGGTGACTCCGGAAACGGAGCTCCGTTCCGAAGTCCTGTATCGTATCGTCGACCTCTTAAAAGAACAACAGGTGTTGCTCCACGGCTTGCAGCAGCGTCAACAAAACCTCGAGAGTATTTTCCTGAAATTAACCGGTGACCCTCACCAATAATCATACGGCCATGAAAGGAGTTTCATGTCATTTTTTAGAGTTATGAAAGCGGAATTGGTTCGTTCCTTCATCATTATGCGGCGATATTGGTTCCGGACTATCACCGGCATGATTATCGGCTATGGCATGTTGATGGTATTGGTTGCCGGCTTCATCTACAGCAGGCCGGGCGTGGAAAATGCCATGGACCGCTTTAAAGATAATCCCATGGGCGCCACCAACTTTATTCTGGGCTTCATGATCGGTATGTTCGCTTTCGGCGTCGTCGGTATGTTTACGCAAGGACTGCAAAGCATGGCGACGACAGGCGTATTGGAACAACTGTGTATGAGCCCCCACGGACTGGCCACCAATTTCATGGCGCAGACAATGGTGGGCTCGGTGACCTCTATCATTTCCTCCGGCATTATGGTGTACGCTGTGACCTGGAGCGTCAGCCGCGGCGGCAGCGGGATGCTGCACTGGGACACGCTCCCTATCCTAATTTTGTTGATACTGACCTTTTTTAATCTCGTCGGCTTTGGATTCATGGTCGGCGGATTGGTGCTCGTCTTTAAGCAGGTGGGCCAGGTGGCCATATTGGTGCGCATGGGCTTGTTCGCCCTCGCCGTATTCGCACGCGAAGAAATGATGCACCAACCTTTTCCCATCCCCTATATGCTGCACATGCTACCGATTACCGATGCAACCATTGCACTCAAATATGTGTTGATCCACAACCAAATGGTTTCCGTAGGAACGACTGAGGCAGGCGAACCCATCATGCAGTTTAGCTCCGTATTTTTTCACTCGTCATTTTACTGGCTCTTGGTCAGCTGTATATTTTGGACCTTTCTCGGCTTGTTTGTTTTCAGATTTCTTGAAGATTACAGCCGCTCAAAAGGTACGCTGGGAAGTTATTGATGGATCCTTCACCGCTGCACCGATTTGAAATAGGCGAGCAACGCTTTGTCATGGATATAGAGAGTTGTTTCTGTTTCGAATGTGATCAAATTTCATGGGATGTACTCGAATATTATCCCCGGGAACCGGTCAACAGAATCTACCAACTCCTCGCCGGCAAATATCCCCAACAAGAACTGGAAGAAGTGGTCGGTGAACTGGAATGGCTCCGTGTGACCAAAGCCATTTTAATTCCGCGTAGTGATCAAGAGCTCCTGGAACAGGCAACGCTCAAAGGCGGATTACAAGACCTCAGCCTTTGTCTGCGTCCGTCATCCGCAGTCGAAGAGCACATCACCAAAGCCGGGATGTACCTGCTTGCCCGTTCCGAAAAAGAAACCGACCTGAGCCTATCCCTTTTTTTTCCCGGATTATTTAAAGCCGATTGGAAGGCTGCGGCACTGCGCTTGGACGCACTACGCCGTGCGGCGCTGCAAGCAAAGAAGAAGCTTCGCATAGAAATCTCCGCGCCTATAGCCGCCCCTGCCGAATTGCCCGCGCCCTTAAAAGAACACCAATATCGCTGCGCCCTGACACCGGCTGCCGATACGACGATGGATAGCTTTCTTGAGCATTTTATGATCAACGCTTCCAAAGGGCTGAAAGCAATCCAAAATCATATGGATAAGAAAGGGCTCACCGAAAGTCTGCGCGTAATCGTGCAGCCTGCTTCTGAAAGCTTTGAGGGCGTGGGAGCCGCTTTGTACAAAACCGGCTGTCGCGATATAACAATTGACCTGACCGGAGCTTGGGCGGAATATCCTAATTTAGATCCAAGCAAGATAACCGCTGCGCTGCAGGAAAATGCGGCATGGTATGTCAAGCAAATTCTTCGCAATACCCTCTTCCGCTTCGAACCGATCGCCTCCTTATTTAACGCCATCTATCTCGGCTCTCCTCAATACAGAGCCGATAAAAGCGGCGCGGAATGGCTTGCCATGGATAGTGACGGCACCGTATATCCTTCTTTCCCGTGGTTGGGCAAAAAAAACTTTGCATTAGGCGCCCTGTCAAATCCAACAGGCGAAACCATGCAGCAGGATCTCTTTCCTGTGGGCGGCGCACTTCAAACACCCCAATGTTTGTCATGCTGGGTGCGCGGTTTATGTGGCGGCGCAAATGCCGCCATCCACTTCGCCCGTACCGGGAACGTGAATACCCCCGATCCGCTCTGGTGTGAGGGGCAGCGGCAATGGATCGCGTCTGCCGTGGCAGTATTCAACCAGGTGTCCGAAACGGGCGTCAACTTTTCGCAGCTCGTTGCGTCTATGCAGCCGCAAAAGGGCCATCTATCCCTGCGCACTGCGGCCAAGGCTTTATTCCAAGATATGTTCAGCGTTCGGCCCTTGCGCGAAAATGACGCGCCCATGCTGGTAGGATGGGAGAATTGGAACCGTGCCGCCTATTTCGCATGCAGCAACCACGGCGTGCTCACGGCCACCCTCTATGATCGTGAAATGGATGCGCTCCACCCCATTGAATTTATCCGAGAGATGATCATCCTCCGTAAAGACGGAAGCCCGTGCGGCCTGATTAAATTCTGCCCCAGCCCGGATAAAAAACTCGCCTTAGCTTGGCTCTATCTCCATGATACCGCCCTATACGAAAAGAAGGCGCTTCGGAATATGCTCAAAACTTTGGTCGCAGAAATTTGCCGAAAAATAGGACTGCGTCGTGTTCTTGTTCCTGTAACCCAAGAAGAAAGCGCCTTGGCAGATGCCTTATGCGCCGCAGGTTTTGTAAAACTGGGCGCCGAGCGTGAAGCACTCTATCAACGGGGAATATACCGAGATGTGGATACGTACGGCTACACTGCCGACAATTATAAACAGCCCGACGAATCAGCCTAAATTATTCCACATCTCCCATAAGGATTGGGAACAATCACTCTTTTTTTGATGTTATACGGATGATGGTGAAAAGACACAGAAAGTTGGGTCGCGACGTTGTAAGCGCGCCTGCCGCGGTCTGTAATAAAAGCCGAAAATCCAAACAACAAAGGAAAAAATTATGTTACCCGAAAAGTATTCACAGATACTCTCCCATGAAGGTGTAGTCGCAATTGCCACCATGGGCGCTGACGGTCCCCACCTCATTAACACGTGGAATAGCTATGTGCAAGTACGGGATGACAAGCTCTTGATTCCCGTGGGAATGATGCAGCAAACAGAAAAGAATCTCGCCGCCGACGATCGTATTCTCCTGACTGCAGGTACCCGAGAGGTGGAAGGTTCGCGGGGCGCAGGCGCCGGTTTCCTCATCAAAGGTACAGGGGCCTTCCACACGTCAGGAGAAGCTTTTGACACCGTCCACAGCAAGTTCCCCTGGGCACGTGCCGCCTTGGTCGTGACCGTTCAAAGTCACGCGCAAACTCTTTAATCCGAGGGCATAAATGGAAGCGGAACAGGCTGTCTATTTTGAATATGGTGAAAAAGAAATTGGTCATCTCAAACAAAGAGACCGAAAATTGGCCAATGCAATAGACCGTATTGGTTTTATCCGGCGTGAGATGAAACCACAGCTCTTTGTCGCAATCGTAGATGTGATGATCAGCCAACAAACATCCGGCAAAGCCGCTAAAACCATTTTGCAACGATTGGCACACCTGACGGACGGAATTACTGCTCTTTCCATTGATGCCTGTTCTGTCGATGACATCCAACAATGCGGCATGAGCTTCAAAAAAGCTGCGTATATCAAAGGACTAGCCGATAAAGTCTTATCCGGCGCCTTCGACCTTGAGGCGCTCCGCCATCTGCCCGATGCTAAGGTTATTGAAAGCTTGGTGCAGCTCGACGGCATCGGATTGTGGTCTGCAGAAATGCTGTTGCTCTTTTGTCTAGGTCGCCCTGATGTGCTTAGCTTTGGCGATCTCGCCATACGGCGGGGTATGATGCGCCTTTACGACTTACAAAAAGTATCCAAAGCCGCCTTTCAAAAGTATCGGAGTCGCTACTCCCCTTACGGCTCCGTTGCTTCTCTATACCTGTGGCGCTTGTCCGTCTTGCCCTAAAAGACCGACCGCAAAGATCTGCGAAGCCGCGCGCAGCCTCGTGTCACGGATTCCTCTGTTTAGGATCTGCCCATACGCATCAATACAAGCATCGTCATACCGAGCAAGAAAAAGTCACCCCAAAAACGCGGTAAATCCAAGGCTTTATTTTCGCTTCCATTACAGCAAAAGCCTCCATCATCATCGCCCTCTCCTCCTTCGTTTTCGCCTTCGTTCGATGCCTCTCCTTCAGCCGGCGCTTCGCCTTCAGTCGGAGCCTCACCTTCGACAGATACTTCACCCTCGACGGACTCCTCGCCTTCAATCGGTGTTTCGCCCTCAGATTGAACTTCGCCCTCGTGAGGTGTTTCACCTTCAACCTGCGGCTCACCTTCTATCGCAGACTCGCCCTCTTCACCCTCCGTCTCGCCTTCGTCTTCGACCGGTGTTAATTCAATTTGAATAAGTAGATCGGTAGGGATCGTAATTTCTTGAACAGCCGGATGATAGCCCGTCTTCGTTGTCGTCAGTTCGTAAGAACCGTATGGAATAGCGTTGAAGCGAAAACTTCCGCCTAATCCGGATTGAACCGTATAATCGCCCGGATTTAGCGTCAATGTCGCGTCACGGATGGTAATTATAGATTCCTCTTTCCGAACAATACCGTTCAAGCTGCCCACTTCGGTTTCACCTTCGCCTTCGACAGCCTCTTCGCCCTCATCAGGTGTCCCACCTTCGCCTTCGACAAACTCTTCGCCCTCATCAGGTGTCTCACCTTCACCCTCGACAGCCTCTTCGCCCTCATCAGACGTTTCTTCACCTTCGCCTTCGACAGACTCTTCTCCCTCCTCGGGCACCTCACCTTCAATTGGTGTCTCACCTTCGTCTTCGACGGGGGTTAATTCAATTTGGATGAGTAGGTCGGTAGGGATCGTAATTTCTCGGACAGACGGATGATAGCCCGCCCTCGTTGTCGTCAGTTCGTAATGACCATAGGGAATAGCGTTGAAGCGAAAGCTTCCGCCGAATCCGGATTGAACCGTATAATTGCCGGGAGTCAATGTCAATGTCGCGTCACGGATTGTAGTAAGCGAATCTTCTTTCCGAACAATACCGCTCAAACTACTCGTTTCTGATTCTTCATAGGTAGGCACCCGAGTTTCCGGTGTGGACTGACTACCATTTTGAAATTCTGTAAACCAAATGAGGTCGCCTCGAATGGTTTCTGCGTTTTCAAAATCAGGTACGTCTAAATAATATCGGATCGTAACCGGGAATAGGGGAATTTGGATCCAATAGCAATCCAATTGACCCGGTTTTTTCCCATTAAAATTAGCGGACTTCTCGTCTTTCTTTGAAATATCCTCGCCTCCGTAGCCTTCCTCAAAGCGCCCTGTATACACCCAGTCTTTTGGGAAGTATTCTTGAAACCCCAAAGATTGCAAACTGTTGATCGTGTTCGGGGTTCCATCCAAGTTGATTTCCACACGCAATTGATTGGAGCTGACAAAGTCCACTTTTCTGATAAAAGAGAGTCCTTCTTCCTGGCCGGCTAAAGGCAGCGCCAACAGAATAACAGCACAGAAAAGACTTAGTAAGATTTTTTTATGCACGATCTTTACTCCCTTATGCAGAAGAGCCATATTTTAATTATTACAACCACTCTATAGTATACCGTAACAACCTTTTTTTGTGACTTATTTTTTTTTCATAAGAAAATCTAGCTTAACCGGGTAAAGGAATTTGGGAGATCTTGAACAGGTGCCTTATAATATACAGTGTGCTGACGGCGGCAACCCGACAACAGCCGAATGGTTCTGCTGCAGTGAAGCGACGGGTATGACTGCCCGAAAAAGGTACCTATCGCCTAATGGCCGCTGCCCCTTCACGAATACACAAGATTAAAGATAGTGCCTTTGTGTTTACCCTGCATGTTTCAAGGATTCAACAACTCATTATGAATATGCCACCTGAAGACATCAAACGTATTGTAGTCAAGATTGGAACCAATCTATTGACAGGCCGAAGCGCTTTTGATGGTCGCGTCTTGGAAGAACTGGTGAAAGAAGTTTGTCAGCTCAAGCATGATCACGACACCGATATTATTATTGTGACCTCCGGCGCAGTCGGATGCGGTATGGTCGTTCTCGGCATGACAAAACGCCCCTGTTCACTGCCGGAAAAACAAGCTGTCGCCGCCGTGGGACAGGCGCGATTGATGCACTATTATGAGACCCTGTTCCAAGCTTACGGGAATGGATTGACCTCCGCCCAAGTATTGCTGACCCAAACCGATCTCGACTCACGGAAAAATTATCTTAACGTCAGAAACACCTTAAACACACTCTTTGCCTTGGGCAAGGTGATACCCGTTATTAATGAAAATGACTCAACAGCAACACAAGAACTGAAGTTTGGAGACAATGACACTTTGGCGGCAAAAATAGCGGCCAAAATCAACGCTGATGTATTGATTTTGTTGACTGATGTGGCGGGATTATATGATAAAAATCCGGCTGAAGATCCAACTGCTCAACTTATTACAGACGTGGAACGAATCACGCCGGAATTAGAGGCGGCGGCTGGCGGCGCAGGAAGTATCGCTTCCACAGGGGGAATGCGCACCAAAATCGAGGCGGCAAAGATTGCCATTTCTGCAGGAGTCCATTGCATCATCACTTCCGGACGGCAGGATCAGGTCATTCATAGCGTACTCTCCGGACAGGCGCCCAGAACCCGATTTTATCCGTTGAAGACGAGCTTGCCCCATAGGAAACGATGGATTGCTTTCGGACGAAGTGCAGCAGGCAGCATCCGCGTCGATGACGGGGCGCGCAATGCGATTATCAATCAAGGTAAAAGCCTGCTTCCCGCGGGGATTATCGCCATTGAAGGGCAATTTATACGCGGGAGCTCGGTTAGGGTGATCGACACGGCAGACAAGGTCATTGCATGCGGGTTGGTCAATTATGGGAGCAGCGATTTACGGGCCATACAAGGCAAAAAAAGCGAGACGATCGCGACCATTCTCGGACACAAAGATTATGATGAAGCCATACACAGAAACAACATGGTGTTGTTCCAATAGATCACAGGCTCTCCCTCATGTCCCTTGCGCCCCAACGAGATCACAGATTTATAGAAAGCGTGCGAAATAAAGAGAAATCCCCTATTTCTCTTCGCCGTCGTCACCGGTGATCACGATATCCTTCACAATGAGCGCATTGTCATTACTGTAAATCGCAAATTTGGAACAGCCCTGTTCCCGCGCTTCATCCTCCACGAATCCGCGCATGGCTTTGCGCCAGCCACGGTACTCTTCCCGTTCCCAAAGTTGTTGCTCCTGGTCATTTAATGTATAACGCCAGATTACGCGAGCCATCGTATTTTTTCTCCTATTGGTAAGTTGGGGATATGAGCCAATAGCAGCCCTGATTGACGGCGTTCCAACCATACAAAAGACGCAACACCGTCTAATTAATAGATTTAGTATAGCATAAATAAGGCATCAAAGACAATGACCCAAGATTTTCTCATAGGGCCGCTTAAAGTTTCTTGTTTTAAACCGTCCCAAGAGAAGCAACGCCACAAGAATTATAGAAAGTGTTTTCGCGCCTTATATCTACGGCTCTTCTTGCGCTGACAGCCCGACACAGCAGGACAAAAAAGGGCCGCCTCACAACGGAGACGACCCAATATAATGTGTAAAACGAAGGGTTACCGTGAACGGCGGGAAAGAGCGGCCAGCCCCATCAGGCTTATACCAATGAGCAGCCAGTCGCCCAGACCTTTATGCAGCATTTCAGGCAAGGACAAGGACTTATCGTTGCTCTTACAACAGCCACTGCTATCGTCTGCATCTTCATCTTCGCCTTCACCAGATTCTTCACCTTCACTTTCGCCTTCGCCTTCACCTTCAACAGTTGCTTCGCCTTCAACAGACGCTTCACCCTCAACAGGCGTTTCGCCTTCGACGGGTGCTTCACCTTCAACGGGCGCTTCGCCTTCAACAGGCGTTTCACCTTCAACAGGCGCTTCACCCTCAACAGACGCTTCGCCTTCGACGGGTGCTTCACCTTCACTAGGCGCTTCGCCTTCAACAGGCACTTCACCTTCAACAGTTGTTTCGCCTTCGACGGTTGTTTCACCCTCAACAGGCATTTCACCTTCAACGGGCGATTCGCCCTCGACGGGTGCTTCACCTTCACTAGGAGCTTCGCCTTCAACAGGCACTTCGCCTTCAACGGGTGCTTCGCCTTCAGTGGTTATTTCGCCTTCACTCGGCACTTCGCCCTCAACAGGCGCTTCGCCTTCAACGGTTGTTTCGCCTTCAACGGGAGCTTCGCCTTCGACAGGTGCTTCGCCTTCACTCGGCGCTTCGCCTTCAACGGGTGCTTCGCCTTCAGTGGTTATTTCGCCTTCACTCGGCGCTTCACCTTCACTAGGCGCTTCACCTTCGACGGTTGCTTCACCTTCAGTGGTTGTTTCGCCTTCACTCGGCGTTTCGCCTTCGACGGTTGCTTCGCCTTCAACGGGAGCTTCGCCTTCGACAGGTGCTTCGCCTTCACTCGGCGCTTCGCCTTCAACGGGAGCTTCGCCTTCGACAGGCGCTTCGCCTTCACTCGGCGCTTCGCCTTCGGTCGGTTCTTCACTGTCCGGTATAGGCACACAACCCTTCTTCGGATCGCATTGATAACCATCATCGCAAAACGAATCCATAGGCGTGTTCACACAGCCTGTCAGCGGGTCGCAACTATCATCAGTGCAATCGATACCGTCATCACAGATTGGAATTGAGAGATCTTCCTCCGGCGCATTTTCCATTAAGAAAGGATAGCCCTTGTTTCGATTCAAACAGGGATCTCGTTCCCAAATGTCGCTAAAGTCCCATCCCTCATAGGTGGTGGCGAGATCGTAAGGAAAGGTCATCTGAGCCGTTGTGCGCCCTTTTTCTTCTCCACCTGAGCTCACCTCCAAACCGGAACTATCCATATCCCAGTAGGAGTTAAAAATTTTACCTCCTGCTCCTCCGATAAAACCGCCTGCGGAATAGCTTCCAATGACCTCGCCTGTGGCATAACAATTTGTGATCCATCCCCCGCTGTTCATGCCGACAAGGCCGCCTACATTGTGGGAATCTTCACCGCCAGTGACTGCTCCCATTGCATAACTGTTCTCAATGAAGCCTGTGTCTTTGTATCCGACAAGACCGCCAACATACCAAGCATTATCGTGCGCCGTTACCGAACACGTCGCGTAGCTGGCTACGATAGTGCTGCTTTGTTGCTTTCCAACGAGACCGCCAACGGAACCGGAGCCGGTGACTGATCCTGTCACGGAACAATTTGCAATGATTCCGTCACTGACCCCGACGAGACCACCAACATTACTTTGACCAACAATCCCACAGTCTATCAAAGCGAGATTCTCGATGATGGTCGAAGACGTGGTGTATCCAAAAAGCCCTATCTCGGTTTTATCCGGTCGATTGATATATAGTCCTTCAATGACATAACCTTGTCCATCAAAATGACCGCTAAAGCTGGTAAAGTAATCGGGACCTATGGGCTTAAAGCCCAGACCGTCATTCCAATTTTCTGTATCTCCGGCGTCAATATTTTGCGTAAGAATATACATGACATCCAAGGGATATTCACTATCATTACCAATTTTCTGCAACTCTGCTATACTGGAAATAGGAATGATTACTTTCTCTTCCAAGGGCGGAATTGCCTGCAGATAGGGGTAACCGTCGTTCAACACCTTTTCTTTATCATTTTCCCATATGGTTGTAAAATTCCAGCCTTGATAACTGTAGTTGCGATAGGGGTAAGTCATCTCCCGCCGGGTGCGACCTGTTCCTGCTGCACTATTTGTTTGACCCGAGCTCTCTGTATCCCAATAACATTCTCTGATCAAACCGATATTGTCTCCGACGAGACCACCTATTTCTCTGAAAAAGCTATTGCTCGTGACCGCAGCGGTTGCATAACAATATTCAACGGTACCGTCATTTTTCCCAACGAGACCGCCAACATATTGACCATTGCCCACGACAGTACCTCTGGCATAGGCAAATGTGATCTCAGCGCCGCTGCCGTTCCAACCCACGAGTCCACCAACGTTAGTGGCACCGCTTACTGAGGTTATCGCATAACATTGACTGACCGAAGCATTATTTTCTCCAATGAGACCACCAACATACCCACCATTACCCGTGATCTCGCCGCTTACACAACAATTGTTGATCTCAGCGCCGGATTCGCTTTTCCCGGCGACGGCGCCCAACATACCACGACCTGTAATAATACAGTTTTCCAGCCGCAGATTATTTATAGACCCTGTCGACCCAACACAGGCGAAAAGCCCCACAATATCGTGATCCTGTCGATTGATATACAGGGATTTAATGGAGAAACCTTGTCCGTCAAAACTACCGGTGAATGGGTTTGTATCGGTCCCTATTGGCGCGAAGCCTTTACCGCCATCCCAGTTCTCTGTATCTTCAGCATCAATATTTTGTGTGAGAAAATACTCGCCGTTTAGGGGCCGGTTAGCGGCTACACCGATTTCCTGCAATTCCTCTATACCGGAGATAGGAATTGGTTCTGTTTCACTTTGACTGCTAAGCACACAACCCTTCTTGGGATCGCATTGATAGCCATCATCGCAATGCGTATCATTCGGCGTGTTCACACAGCCTACATCAGGCTCGCAGCTATCATCAGTACAATCGATACCGTCATTGCAGATTGGAATCGATAAATCTTCCTCCGGCATATTTTCCTTTAAGAAAGGATAGCCCTTGTTTCGATTCAGACAAAGATCATGTTCCCAGATACTGCTAAAGTCCCATTCCACGAAGCTATTGTCTTCGTCATAGGGGAAAGTCATCTGAACCGTTGTGCGCCCTTCACCTCCGGCACTGGCAGTCTGTCCGGAACGATTTATATCCCAATAGGAGTCAGTGATAAGATGTCCTCTGAATCCAATCAATCCTCCAATATGCTGACCATTGTCGTCACCGATAACGGCACCTATCGCATAACAACGGGTAATTGGTCCATAGGTTAATCCGACGAGACCGGCAACGCCCGTAATTCCGGTGACCGCGCCTGTCGCATAACAGTCATTGATCACACTGTCGTTCGACATGTTGTTGCCAACAAGACCACCCAAATACTGCGATCCCCTCACGGTACCCGTCGCATAGCTGCCGTTGATTGTACCGTTATTGTTCATCCCAACGAGACCGCCAACGGAATCAGAAACCTCTGCCGTGACTGCGCCCACGGCAGAACACAAACTGATCGTATTGAAATTTGAGCCGACCAGGCCGCCAATAAACTCAGACTTGTTATGTCCTTTAAGTCCTGTAACCTCCCCCGAAGCAGAACAAGCTGTTACCGGACCGTCATTACTTCCAACAAGCCCCCCAACGTGCGAATTCCCCGCGACCTTACCCGTCGCAGAGCTGCCGCTGATCAAATCAAAACTTACGCCAACGAGACCGCCAATACTTTCTTCACCAGAGACCGCAGCTTCGGCGCTGCAGTCTTGAATCGTGTTTTCGTCTCCATTTTCTCCTACGAGACCACCAACTATTTCTTTGCCGGTGACCGTACCTGTCACAATGCAACGGCTGACCGTACCGTAATTGCTCAGTCCAACGAGTCCACCCGCGTAAAAAGAACCTTCCACATCACCCGACACAGAACAATCCGTGATGAAACCGTCATTAGCTCCGGCAAGGCCGCCAACTTTGTCTTTACCGATGATTTGGCAGTCTTCTAAGCTAAGGTTTTTAATGGATGCGCCCCAGCCATTACGGCTAAAAAGGCCTATATATTCTTGATCGGGCAAATTAATTGTTAAGTCGTTGATGCTATGACCTTGTCCGTCAAAACTGCCCGTGAAGGGAGAATAAGTACCGCCAATTGGAAGAAAGCCCGCTCCCTCGTTCCAGCCGGAAGTACCGGCAGCATCAATGTTCTGCGTGAGGAAGTAATCGCCGCTTAAAGGCCAACTAAGATTTTGGCCGATTTTTTGAAGGTCCTCAATAGTGGAAATAGGAATTGCTCCGCTCTCTGTGAGAACCGGAAGAGCTTGCAAATAAGGATAACCGTCGTTAACCAATTTTGTTTCATCATGAGCCCATATATCTGGAAACTCCCATCTATCATAGGGCGTTCCCCGATAGGGATAGATGAGCTGATTCGTTGTGCGGCCCGTACCT
>Ga0265293_10004403_pt1 | contig 24853 bp, 18 predicted proteins | sample Munlanlewell138R_FD_192505 | JGI IMG/M metagenome (GOLD analysis project Ga0265293, IMG submission 192505) | Leachate microbial communities from a municipal landfill in Southern Ontario, Canada - Leachate well 138R | ecosystem: Engineered > Solid waste > Landfill > Unclassified | place: Canada...
GCTTGGCCTTGAACTTATCCGTGAATTGTCTGCGTTTCTTGCCCATCTGCATCCTTTCTTTTTGACCATTTAAAGGATACAGATTCCACTTAAGACAGTGGTACTAATTTCGGGGTAAACCGCAAACATTGTGGACATCGCCGATAAACGAAGATGAAAAGTCTTTCAAAGATGACATGACCTCTTCAATTAGAGAATTACTTAACAAATGGTCGAATGAATGCAGAAATGAAGTAGATAAGGTGTTGGAAGTTGCAACAATAATATCTATCTCTCCTAATGTGCATGAATATTTAGAAAAAGAAAAAGAACGTGGACGTAATATAGCTGAAGTGACTGAAAACTTAAGTTTAATTGAAAAACATTTTGAAGCTTCTCTGATTCAAATAAGCCCTATTGATACACTCTTTGATATTTTACGGAACGCTCCTGATAAAACGGCTCTCCGCCATTTGATACATACCTTAGGCGATTCAGTATTTTTGAATGAATATAACGCTGCAGGGAGGGAATTTTTAATTACAGCAGATAAAATAGGAACAGACCGAATAAACCGAATGCTTCAGGAGAATACAACGGTTAGTTGGAGAGAAGCGAGTCCGGCATTTAAAACGCTTGAACCTGAATCGAGTGAAATTGCCAAAGAAGGTTTGTTAATTTTACTAGAAACCGGTATGGAGTACCGCGGTGTAGTAAATAGCGTCTTGGAGATAATTAGTAATAATAAAGACCTTTTTAAAAAGCTTGGAGAATCAGACCTAAGGCTTGACGAAATTTTGCCTTTAATATCTGATAAAAATATTTGCAAGACACTATCACTTTCTTTTGAAAAAGACCATAAATTCACGGTTGCATGTTTAGGGATTTGGTCAGAAATAGAGTGGAAACGATATAACGATAAAAACCGTCTTGATGCACTATTAGCCGTCGCGTCTTACCGTCGGGAAGAATGCAATGAATCATTCGAATCATTTGCGGAATCACTACTTGACTCTGATAATATAACTTCAATTTACTTGGAGTATGGCTTGGATGGTGTTCGTATTTGGGATGCCTATGTAACAAAAGAATCCGGAGACCTAAATCGGAAGACTGCAAGGTCAGCATTAGATCTCTATAAAGAAGGCTTTCCGGCAAAAGATCTCTATACACCTGAAGACGTCCAACTCGCACAATGGGTCAATAAATTTCCTTTCTCAAAACGAATCTACAGTTTTCTAAAAAAGATAGGTTTAACAGTAAACTGGGTTTGGATTTTGTCAGTAGGACTTATTACATTAGTTTTCCTATTTATCATGCTGATTGTTGTCGTTAAATCCTTGAGAATAATATACGCTCCTTTTAAAAAGAGAACAATCCAAACTGAAACTATCCCAGATCCAGCGCCGCGTGTTGTAGAATCTTTGACTCCAAAGCAAAATATTCTTGAAAATGAAACTCAAAACAATACGGTAGAAGAAAATGAAGACGATTGAATCAATGCCGATATTAACAGTGGATTTCATTGAAGGCTCAACCTTCATCCCCATTGGCTCAGTTTTTGCCTGCTGTTGTTTAAGTAAGTCAATTGTAGGCGATGTATTTGCAAGTATTAAAAATTGGTCTGTTGGAGGTGAACTTCCCGGCTATACAAAGATGCTTGAAAAAGCCACAGAATCTATTTATGACCGTATTAGAGAGAAGGCTATAAAAATGAATGCTGACGCAGTTATCGGGTTTCGATTGACAACATCCGATGTTTCGGCAGGCGCGGCGGAAATAATCGGATATGGGACTGCTGTCAAACTAAAACTCCCCATTACAAATGAATAATATTAGCGTATAAATTCTTAAAAGAATATGGTTATGTGTTATACTGTCGTCAGTCTTTGATGCGATGTACTTACATCGTTCTTTGTCGATTTGGTGGGATATTTTCCTGCCGAATGGTGTCTGGTTTGCCTATGCTTTTGCTAAAGAAATGGGGCAAGCCACTGTTTTTTGGAAGAGACAGGAGGAATCACAGTGTCTCGGTTTTCTCTGTTGCTGACAGTTACGCTATTATTAAGTTGGACGGCATCCGCACAAGGGGTGCTCTCTGATATTTTGTCCGGTTCCTTAATCAAGCCTGAAGTGGGTGTTTACGCTTGGTATGAAGTCAAAGATACCGAAAGCGGTAAAACACTTTTCCTGCGCCAAGCCATCGTGGGGGAAAAAGAGGTGAAAGGAAAGACCGGATATTATCTGGAAACGGAAGTATTGCCTGAAATCGGTTTTCCAATCATTTATAAAATGCTCTTGACCGGTCCCGCTTCTTCGCCTGCAAATGTCCATGAAATCATGGTACGTGAGGGAGGCGGCGCTCCGGAATCCCTGCCCTTGAATATACTTGAGGGCATGGAAGAACCGGCTGCAGACGGAACACGAACCAGCAACGGTATGGAACAATTAGCCACGCCCGCCGGCGATTTGGAGGCGGAGCACTTTGTTGTTGAATCGGGAGGAGAAACAACAAATGTGTGGGTGAATGAAGAGATTCGTCCGACAGGGATTGTAAAGATGATTAGCCCCGACGGAGAATTGCTGTTAACATCCTATGGTATTGGTGGTAAAGATGCAGAAAGCGCTTTGGAGCGTCCCATTACACCTGAACATAACGGCGATGTCAATGTTCATGTGGAAGCCGGCCCCACCAAAAATTATCAAGGGAAAAAGAAAGAGTAATTCCAGTCCTTTAATTCGTGAATACCCCTATAATTGAAGAGCTTGGGTTTGACTTAGAACCCGATACAACCAGTACAATCAAGACCACAATACTGATTACCCCCAAAAGATACAGTACAACCAACCAGTTGAGGAGTAACCCCTGATGCGGAAAACAAGTATTTTATTTTCCCTGCTGATCGCCTGTGCAACCCTGCCGTTGTTTGCCGCGGCCGCAGATATCCCCATAACCGGCGCAAACACCAAAATTAGTCTTTCGGAAATTGTAGGTACGCCCACAATGATCACTGTTGTATTAAAAGATTCCAATGCCCGTGACACGAACCTCAAGCTATTAGAGGTGCAACCGGATCGGATCATTGTGCTTGCTCCCAATGGTGACGCTATCCCTTATATGCGCGATTCTATTCAGGAAATTGAAATACAAGGAGGCGTCGTCGAGCAAAAACGCTCAGTCCTTTTGGAAGCTAAAATGCTGCGCCCGGAACATCAGCGCGTTGTCGAACGCGCGTGGATGCGCGTTCGCGAAATCTTTAATGACTCCGCCGATAACCAGAGCATTAAGATTCAAGCGGCAACCCTTTTAGCTTTGGACGAAAATGTTGAAGCCCATAATTACCTGCGGCAACTGGCAGAGTCCAATGATATTGAAACGCAGTTGCGGGCGTCTGTTGCCCTTTATCTCGCCGGCGACGTAGTCTCTGATACCTTGCTCAATCACGCACTGGACGGCGGAAATCGTAACGCCCGTGTTATGGCTGCGCGCATATCGGGATTGACAGAGAATAACGCGGCCGTTCCCTTGCTTCGGGTTATGTTCAATGACCGTGCCGTCCAATTATCGGCTCCTGCCGCACGTGCCCTTGCACGTCTTGGGGTCACGGAAATTGAGCCGCAACTTATTAATATGCTCTTTGAATTGCATCAAGAAAAAGGTAAAGCCGCCATTTTCGGACTGTCCCTCTTGTCGGATCCGCAAGTGGTGGATCAGTTAAAGTTTCGTCTGCAAGATGCCGACGGCATGGCACGCTTCCGACTGGCGGAAACCTTATTCAGAATTGGGGATCCCGCAGGCTTACAAGAATTAAAAGACCTCAGCCATCAATACCCGACACTGCTTCCGGAAGCGGCATTACTTTTGGCACCGTCAGGAGACTGGGAATCAACGCAATTTTTGCAAAACCGCCTGCTCCGTCGGGAAGATCCCACAGAAGAGAATCTCACCTATCGTGCGCGTAATGCCAAGGCGCTGCTCGAAAGCGGAGACTCATCGGCTATGGCCGTTTTCCAAGAACTGCTCCGCTCCGACAATGACAACATCACCAACCTAATCTTTGAATTAATGGCTGACCTCGGGCAAACGCGCATGATTACGCTGTTACAGCCCAGCATTGAAAACGTGGACAGCGAATTCGCACTCAACGCATGCAACACGGTTATCGCCCTTGCGTTCCCTGAATTCAGAACCCGGTTCCTTCAATATCGACAGGAGTTTGGTTCTTCGGATTGATAGTTTCATGACAGAAAGTTTACATGTAGTGATCTCAGGTCGGGTTCAAGGCGTTGGCTTTCGCTTCGCCGCTCAAAATGAGGCACGACGACATGGACTTATCGGTTGGGTAAGAAATCGTTCCGATGGTACCGTGGAAGCCCTCTTTGAAGGGGAGAGGACTGTTCTCGAGTCCATGCTCCTATGGTGTGGACGGGGCTCTGATTGGGCGGCTGTAGAAAAAGTGGTTCCCACATGGGGTCCTGCAGAAAAACAATATGCCACATTCAAAATCATTCGATGATCCCTTAACCTTGGTCGTCAATGATTTCATTCGTGAATCATTGAAGTTTCGATACAGCTTGGAAAACCTACGTTCCTTTCACAGTCTCGATTCGGTGCCCAATCACACCTTGTTAGCAGTCCATCACTTTCTGATTCATCGCCTCTTTCCGGAGTGGGAGGAACGCTGCCGTCAAGACGCATATTTTGAGCAATTACAACAACTGCTCAACAACGCCATGCGTCTCGCTCCGCTTACAGCGGTCGCCTTAAAGTCCCTCTTCCGTTTCGGCAGAAATTTACCCAAGGCCGTCAATATAGGGAAACTATTTATAAAGACTTTTGAAGCGACGCGCAGTTTAGAAAAAGCCATGACGGAAGCCTTGGTAAAACGGCGAGAAACGCATAACTCAGAATCTATGGATGCTTCCGTCACACAAGCTATGCTCGATGTGGGCCGAGAACGCTTCCTTCTTTACGTAGACGATATTGTCGCGCTCATGGAACTTCTCAACGAGCGCAGCTTGTTGCAAACAAGTCTTTCTGTACTCACCGATATTGTGGGCGCCATGGAAATACGAAGAGACGCCTACTCCACGACGGAGATTGAAGGCGGCAACTATGCCATCCGTACCATTAGCGAAGGGATAGCGCTCTTTGACACCTTATCTCCCGAAATGGTGCATTCTCTTTTATCAACCATCCCCAAAGTAGAGACCGCGTGGTTTGACCGTGCTACAGGCACATAAAACAGCGGAGCCCATAATTTTACTTTTCGCGATAGGGGAATAAAAAAGCCAACCGCACCATGAAACAGAATCATGGGCCGCGATTGGCTTGCTGTAATCAGCACCGGGGGAGACCCTCAGCGCTCTCTAGAGCTTAGGATGCAGCGGGCTCTTTGTCGCGCCGCGACAGGTAGAACACACCGCCAACAAAATACAAGATGGTCGGTACAATGAGCCCTGCTTTAAAGAAGGCGAAACGATCCTCATAGCCCGTAACACCGTGGTAGAGGATATACAAGGGCCAGAGAAAGCAACAAATAAGACTGAGCAAGGACACGAGCCCCGCAATCTTTGTAAGTGCATCGACGGGCTCGGATGCCTTGTTTACCGATTGCTGCGTTGCCGGAGCGGGCGTCTCGTCAAGCCCTGTTTCCTCGGTCGTGTCCGATATATTCTTTGCTCCCGCCATCAACGCAAAAACAAGGTACAGCACGACCGTCAACACCCAAATGGGGACGAAGAGGAAGAACAAATGAAGAATGCCCGTTTGTTGAAGGGTCACTGCCACGGCGACCGCTATGCCCCAACTCAAAAGGGAAGGCCAACTGATGGTTCGCTTGCCGCGGGTTGCCCAAAAGCGTTGGACGCCCAACTTCGGTAATAACCAATGCTCGGCAAACACAATAGCGCCTGCAGGCATTAAAATGATACCGTAATAGCCCACAAAATCTAAGAGCTTGGTGAATACAAAGGGAAAACACGCCACAATAGAGGTGACCACACCCACGGCCAGCGTTACTTTCCACCGCGCCCAACCGGGCGTAATGGTTTGGATGGCGAGTCCCGCCCGATACAACGTAGGATTGGAGGTAGTCCATCCCGCCAGAACGACAGCGATAATTCCGGAAACACCCAAAGCATAATTGGCAAGAGTGCCCGGATCGATTTCGGTCATGGTGCGCTGTAACGCCAAGGCTGTGGCAGCGCCCATAATGCCTGCGCAAATCCAAGCCAGGTAGTGGCCCAAAAATACGCCAAAAGCGGTATAGAGCCCGTACCAACTGCTTTTCGCGTAGCGCAAGATTGCCATGTCCGACAGTCCTGCGTTCATCGCCAGATTACAGATCCATGCAAAAGCGGCAACCTTCCAAAAGGACATGGGCGAGGCGACGCCCTCCGGTCCTGTCCAGACGGAAAGCCCCATGAGCCGCCAAAAATCACCGATGCTCCGGATTTCTCCCACTTCCGTGGTGAGCAATGCCAGTTTCGGCAGGAGCACGACAGCGCCGGCGATAAACATGGCGAACATCCACGGCGAAGAGACTACCGAGAATTGAGCGAGCCGCTTAAAGCCTAGAATAGCCAATACGGTCACGACGGCTCCGACGGCCAACACGACCATTACAAAGCGAAAATCTTCGGGATACCATTGTGTTTGCTCGGGAATGCCGAAAGGAATGCGTATGGCGGAGGCTGAGACGGTAATCATACAGCCCGCCAAAATACAAAACATGACAGCGTTAACAATATTGTAAATCGTTGTCATGAAAGGTCCGGTGACGCGGCGCAGATACCAGTAAAGAGTCAATCTTGTGCTCACGGCAATGGGCGCACAAAGCAAGGTCCACGTCAGTACGGCAAGGGCATTACCCAATAACAAACCCACAACGATATCAAAAGGGCGAACGCCCCATTGAACGAACATAGCACCGATTACAAACTCAGTACCGGCAACATGCTCTCCGGCAAAAAGACCGGCAAAGTATTTGCCCGGCTGCAACTTGTCTTCTGAAACAGGTTCCCGTTCAAATTCATAGAGAGCATCCAACGCTTTTGCTGTGCCGTCTACACGCGCTTCTTTCATGACCATACCTTTCTATCGTGAAGAGTATCAATCCTTCTGTACAGGGCTTAGGCGCGATAGCAAGGCGCTGCCGCATTTGGCAATTTCTCTCACCCTACCACCTTAACGTAAAGGAACCTAAGCCCGATAAAGATTATATACCGAAAGGCAGTGCATACTGAAAAACAAACTTTAACACGAATCCATCCGCTCCGTTAAGGGGAACAAAAGTTTTACGAAACTCTTGCTTATTAAGCCTAGACCTTTCAAGACTGAGACATTGCCCGCATATTGAATCAGTGTTCATGATGATCGTGGGCGTGGGTTGCTTCATGCAAGATCATAGCAGCGCCATTTACCGGAAAAGAATTTCCCAAGTTTTCGGCACTGACATTACCATCCGGAATATAGTTGAGCCACGCCACATGACCGTCCATATATAAGACATTGGATCCGGCAGGCACATGGTTGAAATGAGCTACGCCTTCCGCCTCTCCCGCTATAGCGTCCCACAGGAGCGGCAAGGTGGACTGCGCCTGCACAGCTTCAGAAAGGTTATTCACATCGGTAATGAAGAAGCGTTCGATTCCCTCACGAAAACGATAGATCACGGCAGATGTCTGACTATCCGATAAAGGCGCATTTAAAATCCAATTTTCATGAGCGAGAAAAGGGTTATCATAAAGCCGGTGTTTCAACCCCGCCGTCTCAGATAACAGCTCTTCTTCCAAACGTTCAAATGCTGCTTTTGAAGACAACAGCGTGGGACTTAATGCCCAGCCGCTATAGATATAGGGATGCTCGTATACCTCGCAGGGCTGAACCACGCCGTCGCCGGCTTCCGGCAAATGTCCCCCTTCGTAGGCTTCCTGCCAAAGAGAAGAAGGATTATTGCCGTGATCCCAGAGTTGTTCCGGTGTATCAACATAAGGGGAACTGGGACAGATGAGCACACTATAATCCGTTAAATAGTTGGGATAGAGTTGGCGCATGTCCATGATGAACGACAGCCCGTGTATAGGCGCGTTGTCGCAATGGGTGCTTTTTATGGTCGGATAATAGTTTCCCGCACATTCATCTGCATATAATTTCAAGGTGACAGCCAACTGTTTGAGGTTATTTTGGCACGACTTGCGGCGTGCTGCTTCGCGTGCCCGTGAAAGTGCGGGCAGCAGGATGGCTGCTAAAATACCAATGATGGCAATGACCACCAATAATTCAATTAACGTAAAGCCCGGTCGTATTTTCATAAAGACACTCCTGTCGTTGATTAAAATGAATTGAAGCGATGACACCGGTCAAATACACATGATGATGGGTATTTAAGCGAAAGGAGTGTGGGGCGGTCCCCGCGCAGGAATTACGAATGCCTGCATAAGAGAAGACAAGGTGGTGAAAAAACGAATGGGGAGCCGCGACAATTCCGGCAACAAGATCCCAACGAGAACCCAACAAAAGGCGGCAATATTCAACAACACATGAAAAAAGGGGCAATTGAGTTCTTGACAACTTTCGCCCGGTTCATGATGATGGAAGGAAGCGGCAAAAATAGAAACACCGGCCCAGATTACGATGGCAGCCAACCAAAGCAAAGCCTTCCGGCGTTTTATAAACCAGGCTAGACCCATAGGTGCATTTCTATTTTGTTAAAGGCCTTCATTATCTACGACTCATGGAGCGGTGTACGCCCACTATTATTCTCCCATGACCTTGATTACCAGCCGTTTTCTTCGTAATCCGTCAAATTCAGCATAATAAACTTGTTGCCAGGGACCCAGATCAAGCCGTCCTGCCGTCACAGGCACAATTACTTCGTGATGCACGAGCAGGCTTTTCAGATGCGCATCGCCGTTGGTTTCTCCTGTGCGGTGATGCCGATAATCAGATTTGAAAGGCGCCAGCTCTTCCAGCCATTCATCAATATCTTCAATCAAACCGCTTTCAGCATCGTTGACATAGACACCGGCGGTGATGTGCATCGCGGAAACAAGCACCATTCCTTCTTGGATGCCGCTCTTCCGCACCACATCGGCGACCTCGCGGGTAATGTTGATATATTCTCGCTTCTTGCGCGTATTGAATTCTAAATATTCCGTTGCAAATTTCATACGTATTCTCCATGATGATTCATAGGCGAAAGACCATAACTTGATATCAAAAGGCTATCCTTGAACCAAATAACTGACTCAGAGTAGCATACTCTCCGGGATAAAAGAGAATCGAGATATTCGTAGCTGAAAAAACAATGTCCGTGATCTTGATCCATACTGTGGTAAACGAGTTGCAGTAGTTTAAAATAATAAAAATCTCGCTTCTATTGCAAACCAAGCAGCCAATCAATTTACGGAGAAAAGAATCCTATGGGTGAAGCTCAGTGGTATGAAGTCTTATTCGAAAACTTTGCGCGCAGCTATGACCGTGAAGCCTTCACGCAAGGAACAGCGGGGGAGTGTGATTTCCTCGAAGCTGAGTTTCAGTTCGACAAATCCTTTCGCATATTGGATGTGGGCTGCGGAACCGGCCGCCATGCAATCGAATTAACCAAGCGCGGTTATAAGGTGACGGGCATCGACTTATCAGAAGCACAATTGAAAGAGGCGCGTTCAAAAGCCAACACTGAAAACCTACGCATAGATTTTCGCAAACAGGATGCGCGCAGCTTGGATTTTCATAATGAATTTGACGCCGCCATTATGCTCTGCGAAGGCGCATTTCCTTTGATGGAAACTGACGACATGAATTTTGAAATTCTCAAAGGGATTACCCGAGCCTTGAAGGAGCACGGCAAACTAATCTTTACAACACTCAACGGACTATATCCCCTGTGCCGTACTATGGAGTCGCTGCTCAAAAAAGATCACGACGTGCTAGAAAAGCCCCGCTTTAATCTGATGACTTTGCGCGATTGTTATGATATGGAATTTGTAGATGATGATGGGAACACCAAAAAGATGGCCTGCAATGAGCGCTATTATATGCCCTCTGAGATAACATGGCTCCTAAACAGTTTGGGCTATGAGCAGGTAGAAATATTTGGCGCTAAACTGGGCGCTTACTCCAGAAACGAAGTATTAACCCACAACGATTTTGAGATGCTCATAGTCGCGCAACGCTAAGCTTCGGCTTTTATCGTTGGCAAGGGTGCAACGCAAAGGTGAGCAAGATAGGGTAGTTCTTTGTCATTCCACAACGGGCGCGCATTCATCGGCACTGGTAATACCGGGCGGCAGTTCAAGGAGTTGGATATTGCGAAAATGGATTTCGCCGCCTTCCGATTCTAGGCAGAGGTAGCCTTTTTTTCGTGTCGATTCACGGATGCCGTTGACAAACTTGCCATTCACCGCCAATTTCACCACACCATCCACACACACCACGTCATAGACGTTCCATTCCCCTTTGCCGAGACAGCGATTTTCCAAAGATTTGCTCCGTTCGCCCCGAGGGTTATCGGGAATGGTCTTCACACCATTGGCGCCGAAGAGTTCACCATGAACGTAAGCGATGGGGGGTAAGTTGCCCCGTTTATCCTTATGCTGATTGACCCAATCCAGTTCAAGCATTTGCACTTCCAATCCTGCGGGCAGCCGTTTCCCGTCAGGCACCGTGCCCTCGCTCCACACAAAGACGCCGGAATTTCCTCCCGCTTCCATATGACGCCACTCAATATGCAATATAAAATTTTCATATTGTTTTTCGCTGCGCATGACGCCAATCGGACGACCTGAACAAACCAACAACCCATCCTGTACAGACCAAGTATCCTCCGCCGTGTTGACATTTATCCATCCTGTTAAATCGACACCATTAAAGAGGGGTTGAAACTGAGGTACCGCCACTTCTTCTGCCCCGATAAAAGTTGCAGCAACAAGGCACACACATAGACTTAAAACGGTACGCATGGAAAATGTCATGATCACTCCTTTATAGTTGTTTTACTTTCTTTAACAATTATGGTGAACTTCAACACGTGGATCTTAGCGCCCCTTAAGAGACATCTTTTTCTTCGTCTCCTTCCTCGCTTTCATGGATCCATTTGAGAACCATGGTAATGCTTTGCTCAAGGGAGATCAAGCCGCTCTCATCGCGATCACGTCGTTTATACTCTATTTCACGATTATTCAGTCCTTTTTCACTTACAATGAGCCGTATGGGGATGCCCAAGAGGTCGGCTTCCGCAAATTGTACGCCCGGCCGTTCATCGCGATCATCAAAGAGCACTTCAATCCCTGCTCGCTTTAAGTGCTCATATAAACGCTCAACCGCTTCTTTCACTACATCGTTTTTCATTTTCAGCGCGCAGAGATGCACCTGCCAAGGCGCCACAGGAAGGGGCCATTTCGGGCCGTAGCGGTCATGCCTCGCTTCGATCACCGCCATGAACACGCGGTTGATTTCGATGCGGTAACTGCCCATGAGCGGGGCACGGAGCACGCCCGCCGCGTCATGATAATTCATGATCAAGGCTTTGGTGTAGACGTCTCCTACTTGAAAGATACGGGCGAGTTCAATACCCCGTTTCAGTTGGAGCGCAGCAGAACATAGGGGGCATCCGTCGCCCTCCCGAATGAGCGCCGCATCCACCACTTCGGCTTCGGGCAAGTCTCTGGCAAGGTTAAAATTCAAGTAATGATAATCAGGTTCATTGGCACCGCAAATAAGATTCCCTGACGCGGCAATACTCGCATCAACGACAATACGACACGCCCGAGGATCCAGCCCCAGAGGGGAGGCAAAACCCGGCACGGCCCCGATGGCATCGATCTTTTCATCGACCGCAGGGATGAGAAAGCGCTGCGTCACTTTAGCAAGTTTTGTTTCGTTGACTTCAATGTCACCTCGAATCAAAACGACGGTGAGTTGGTCTGATGCAGGACTTTCGTAAAAGACAACCTTCGCTGTCTTTTTTGTTGGGACACCTAAAAATTCCGATACTTCTTCAATGGTCTTTTTAGAAGGTGTGTGAACCTTTTCGAGGGGAAGCGGGTCCTCGGGATAAGAGGTGATCCTTCCTGTTGCCGCTTCTTGTTTGGCAAGATACCCGCATTGGTCACAAGAGACAATGGCATCTTCTCCCGATTCAGTAAGGAAAATAAAAGCATGCGCCGCATCCCCTTCCTTAATGCCGGGCGCGGCAAGGGCAGGCACCACTTCAGCTATGCCTATACGCGAAAAAACACGTTGATAGGCTTGGTAACATCGCATGTAATAGTGATCCAGATCTGCTTGCGAATCATGAAAGGAACAAGCCTCTTTCATGCTTCGTTCCCGTGTAACAAGGAGCCCGCCCCGACAATGCGCCTCATCACGAAAGGCACGTTGAAACTGATACACCATCAAGGGCAATTGTGTATAACTATTGATTTCATGTCGGCAAAGACGAACAAAGGCTTCCTCGTGGCTATCCTTTAATACGAGGGCATGCGCACCGCGGTCCTGAAAACGAAAAGATGCCCCATCTGACGGCTGCCGCAATCCTTCCTCGTCCATGATGGGGGACAGGCATACTTCTTGACCGCCTACAGCGATCATTTCTTCACGAATAATTCCTTCTATACGCTGCAGCACCCGGATGGCAGGCGGCAAAAATGTATAGACGCCATGGGTCTGCAGTCTCATATAAGCCCCTCTCAGAAGAAAGGCGTGGCTCTCCCAGGCGGCATCCACAGGCCGTTCTTTATATCGTTGACCTAATAGTTGAGACATGCGCATGAATGAAAACTTCCCTGGTTAAGCCTTTGTGATACGGTGTGATCTCTATAGAGTATGACCCTTTCATAACCGCTGAGGCAAACTATGATTGAGACAGCTTTTCTATAGCTCTAAATTTTAGTTCTTTTTTTATGTTACACTTCTTCACAGCATGATTTTTATCACTGCAAAGAAAAGTCTGACGAACAAAAGTTTTCGGATGAATCATGGCACCTGATTTTTTCCTCCCATCGAAATGAATTGTTCAACGATTCTTTCCACAACAGAAAGCAATGTCCTCAATAGGCTATAAAGACCTAAGCGAAGGAATAAAACCGTGATGTTACTGTTTTTTTTCGTATGCTCCGCTCTCAATACGGATCCTGCCCCATCCTCACTTCCTCTCATTTCTGCAGCGCATCCCCTGATTTTACTGCAAACTTCCGCCGCTTTTCGCGATAGCGACGCTGCGGCAGAAGGAGCAGATCGCTATGAGGAAGCGGACCGACACGGAGCAGAAATAACACGGGTATGGGGACTCGTTCCGGAAGATCTCAAGCCTTATTGTCAATTGCAGATCGAGCTGCGCGTAAGGGATGCAGCGTTGCGGCTCGAATTATTGAGGCGTATTCTCCATGAACCACAAAAACAAAATGTTCCTATTAGTCTGCAAGCAGCAGATCCTCACGACGAATATGTTTTTGAACCCAATTATGTGGCACTGCTCCTGCAAGAATTCTCCTGCATACGCAGTGTGATGCTTTCCGAACAGCAATTCGAATATTACACCCCCTTCAATGTGGAACGTTACGCTTATTCGCCCCATGTCCGCTACAGTTGCGACATGATTGAATTGGCTGTCCAACATAATCGCCATATTCTAATCGTTTTACAAGGACTCAAATGGACCCATATCGCCGCAGACGTTCTGAACAAACCGCTCTTGGAAATGATGCAGCGTTACCCTGATTATGTGATCCCCGTCAATGAATTCATCGAGCCTCGGCATCTTGTACGGCAAACCAGTGTATGGGGCTTATGGCTGGGCGGCTATACGAATCATTGGGGCATTGAACCGCAATCATGGTGGTACGAAAGCAGCTTTATGAACGGCCCCGGTCTTTTCGGCGATCATCAACATCCGAGCGAAATGCCGGCGGCGCTGTATCGCGCCATGATTCTGCAAGGCGCTGCCATGGGCGCAGACGTATACAGTTTCGAACCCTATTGGGATCTTTTTGACTATGAAAATAACCGATGCTGGGAGGAAGCCATCCTGCCGACCTTACGCGAAATCATCTATAAGAAAATGGTTCCCGACCGCGAACAGGTACAAGAGAAAACCAAGGCTGCCTATCGGCTTAGCCCGGCACGAGATATCAACGAGTTCCATCATAATCTCTACGACTTAGATTGGATTTCCGACGAAGGTAATTTGGCACGCGCCCTCTACGGGCTTTGGGAACCCATGCTTCAATTCGAATTAATCCCCAACAAAAGCAATTGGTTTGTACCGCTCTTAGCGCCCGACACGCCCGAAGAATGGTTGACTCCTTACACCTGTATTTTTGAAGCAGGACAACAGCATTCTGTTGAAGCATGGGAGGAGCAGTTGAAGCAATGTATCAATTTTAAAAATGATACAAAAGAGGCTTGGCACTGTTCTATCAACGGCTATTCTTACGTTATGCACAGTCAAGAAAATCTCTATGAACGGCAGGGCTATCGTCTATTGTTGCCGCGCCCTGTGCAACAAATTGATGCGACAGTAACAGCGGATCGCGGACTGCAATTAAGCTGGGAAAAGGATCCCGGCGCGAAGCGGTATTTTATACATCGTGTAGAAGACGAAACTGAGACACGGACGCTGTCTGCGCTGCAACCTCTCCTTGAGACGAGTGACACTTTTTGCACCCTAAACAAGGCGGATGCCGGCACCTATTCCATTACGGCGGAAACAACCACCCTCCGGCCGAAGACAGGAACGGTCAATTATCTGGACTATCTGGTTTTCAGTGAAACGGTCAGTGAACATGATGTCTCCATCGTTTATGACGGTGATCAACAAGCGCGTGTTCATCCTAAAGTAGAAGAGGTCGATGACCGCCCTGACACTCAACTCATTTTTCCAACCTATCCCGACGTACCCGATACCTACCGTGATATTGCCGAAGAAATTGTGTTGCAGATGGACGCTTTTAAAGAAGCCTATCTTGCCATGGATTGGCGGGCGCTCACAAACTGTTACGCCGCCGGCTATGAGGATGCCAATGGGTTTCATCGGGAGTATGTCAGCCGCGCTTGGAAATGGTGGTTCCGACGGAACAACAAAACATTTCTGCTCCGACAAATCAGAAACTGGAACTTTGACCTCTATGAAGAAACGGGAAGCGTTGATGTCACCATGCTGCTATTTTGTGTTGCCATGCGCCGTGACGACCAGCCTTTCGGCTATGACGGGCTCGTCCGTATCCCACGGCACAAAGGCGCTGAGTTACGTTGTCGTTGGCGCAAAGAAGGAGACCGATGGTACTTGCAAAACACCACGCCATCCTTGCCTAATCTCGAAGAAATACTCTGGAACAGCCGGCCCATGGATAAAAACGAGCGGTTAATTCCTGAGATTGACGAATAAAAGGCTAACGGCGCAGGCGCGATAGGGCGTTCCTTTTTGTTAAATAAATTGAACGCTCTCTTTTTTTATGTTATTATGTGAATATAAATTCACATAAGAAAGATATACGATGCAACGAAGAATAAGCACAGACATTAGACAAGAACAGATTGCAGAGGCGGCGCTGCATGTCATCGCCACCCATGGGTTAAGCGGTTTAAGCATGCAGCGAATTGCCCAACACCTGGATCTTGCCACCTCGGCATTATATAGGCATTTTGCCGGAAAAGAAGAGGTCTTGGATGCCGCCATCAACAGGATCGGTAAACGCTTGTTAAATATGGTCGCAACAGTGAGAGATTTAGAAGTGTCCGGTCTGGAGAGTCTTCGTGAATTATTGAAACTCCATATACAGATGGCCTTGGAATTCAATGCCATACCCCGTTTATTGTTTTCGGATCAGGTATGGATTGGCAACCCGGCGCGGAAAGCGCGTCTCTATGCAATCCTGACTGCTTATCTGGAAGAGATTGCCGCCTTGCTAAAGAAGGCACAGGAAGAAGGAGCTGTGCGTGAGGAATTGGATCTACAGTACCTGTCAGTCATGTATTTGAGCTTGTTCCAACCGGCCATTATGATGCTTTTTCTGAGTGATGGCGGCTTTGATATTCTTCAACATCTACACCATGCGTGGAATACCTTTTTGAAAGGGATTACATCACCCTAGAAATAAACTATTGTGATTATATGTTCACATCGCAGGAGATTCTTTTATGAAAAAACTCATTCCGGCGCTCATAGTGCTTGCAGCCGCCGCAGGAGCGTTTTATTATTATGGTGTTATCACCAATAATTCCAATTCGGGTATGGTGGTGTTGTCGGGTAATATAGAAATCACCGACGCGCAGCTGGGCTTTAAGATTCCCGGACGACTCCAAGAACGATTAGTCGATGAAGGAGAGACAGTCGTTAAAGGACAAGTGTTGGCGCGTCTTGATGCCGCCGACCAAAAGATCCAGCTCGCTCAAACAGAAGCAAATGAATCCTTTGCCCGTGCCTTTCTGGCAGAACTTGAAGCAGGAACCCGGCCTCAGGAACTGGAAGCGGCACGTGCCGCCATGGAACAAGCACAATTTAGGCTCAATGAACTGGAGGCGGGATCACGGGTACAAGAGATAGCCGGTGCCGAGGCGGAAGTGAAGATGCTGCGGGCGGAAGCGGAACGTGCCGCCAATGACGCGGGAAGATTTACCCGATTATTGGAAGAAAAAGCCATCCCTGAACAACAGTATGAATCGGCTGTCACCTTTTCTAAAATGGCGGCAGAACGCTTGGAAGCGGCGGAAGAACGGCTGCGCCTTGTCCGAGAGGGGCCTCGGGTAGAACAGATTGAACAGGCGCGGGCTGCCCTAAAACAGGTTGAAGAACGTTTCGATTTGTCGCGCGAAGGACCACGGAAGGAGCAGATTGATCAAGCACGTGCCAAACACACTGCCGCCGCAGCGCTGGTTGATCAGGCGCGTCAAGTACTGGAAGATACGGAAATAAAAGCACCTTTTGAGGGCATGATCATGAGTAAAGCAGCGGAAGCGGGGGAATTCCTCCCTCCGGGAGCGCCCGTTCTGTCGCTCGGTGATTTAAAGCACCCCTGGGTACGTGCTTATGTGAATGAAACGGATTTGGGCAAAATTCGACTGGGACAAGAGGCGGAAGTACGCTGCGACAGCTGGCCTACACGTACATTTAAGGGAATCATCACCTTCATCTCTGACGAGGCAGAATTTACGCCCAAACAGGTGCAAACAACGACGGAACGGGTCAAGCTCGTCTACCGCATAAAAATAAGCCTTGAAAATGAAGATCTTTTATTGAAGCCCGGTATGCCTGCAGATGCTGCTCTTGAGTTAATCCAATGACCCCCTCTTTTCCTGCCATAAACGCCCTAGGATTAAAAAAGAACTTTGGCGCCCTTGCCGCCGTCAAAGATATTTCCTTTCAGGTCCATCCCGGCGAGATCTTTGGTTTGGTGGGCCCTGATGGCGCCGGCAAAACAACCACCATGCGTATGCTCGCGGGCATCATGGATCCCGACGCGGGAGAGGCGTCGGTTGCGGGCTTTGACACGCAAAACCAAACAGAAGGCGTGAAAAACAATATTGCCTATATGAGTCAACGTTTTGGGCTGTACGAAGATCTGACCGTATTAGAAAATATAAATTTTTACGCGGATTTATATAGTGTCCCGAGGAGGGGACGTAAAGAAAAGATCTATGGCTTACTCGATTTCAGCTATATGCGTCCTTTTAAAGATCGCCTTGCAGGGGCACTGAGCGGCGGCATGAAACAAAAACTTCAGTTGGTTTGTGCCCTAATTCATCGCCCAAAAGTGTTGCTTCTTGATGAGCCAACCAATGGTGTGGATCCTGTGAGCCGCCGCGATTTTTGGCGTATTCTGTATCAAATGCTCAAAGAGAAGGTCGCTATTATGGTGAGTACCGCTTATTTGGATGAAGCGGAACGCTGCAACCGCGTGGCCCTTTTGAATGAAGGAACTTTGCTGGCACAAGGTACGCCTTCCGCAATCAAAGGGCTGATGAAAGCTAAGCTGATTGCTTTTCATAGCCCTCAGGCGCGGGCGTTAAGCGCTGTGCTGCGCACGCATATGCCGGAAAATAATATTGATCTTTACGGAACCCAGGTGCACGTGGTGACTGAAGACATAGAGAAGGCCCGTCAGCAGACACTGACCTTAGCATCATCTTTTAATCTGGAGACCGAATATTTAGGAGAAAAACGGCCTTCTTTGGAAGATGTGTTTGTGGATGTGTTGACTTCCGATAAAAAAGAAGACGTCCCTGTTTCTCTTCAAAAGGATCACCGGACGCCGCACTTAACCGGTCTCTCTGAAGAGAAGGCGGTGCGTGTAACTGAATTAACACGGCGCTTTGGAAAATTTACCGCTGTGGATCGGGTAAGTTTCGAAACAAAAAAAGGAGAAATATTTGGATTTTTAGGACCCAATGGCGCAGGTAAAAGCACGACCATACGCATGTTGTGCGGGTTGTTGGCACCGACATCAGGTTCCGGCACCGTGGCAGGCTTCGATGTATGCACAGAACCGGAGATGATCAAAAAAAACATCGGTTATATGAGTCAACGATTTTCGCTGTATGAAGATCTAACGGTAGAAGAGAATATAAATTTCTACGGCGGGATCTATGGACTGTCGGGGCAACGCCTCCTAACGCGAAAAGACTGGGCTTTCGAGATGACCGGATTGCGGGAGCTGCGCAAAAGCCCTGCGGCCATCCTCAGCGGCGGTTGGAAGCAACGGCTCGCCATGGCCTGCGCCGTTCTCCATGAACCGCCTGTTGTCTTCCTAGACGAACCCACCAGCGGCGTCGACCCCTTAAGCCGCAGACGATTTTGGGATTTAATCGATGACATGGCGTCTAAAGGGGTCACTGTCTTTGTCACTACCCATTACATGGAAGAAGCGGAATATTGTGACCGTTTGGCTATGATTTATCGTGGGCGGATGGTCGCTCTTGGCACGCCGCGCGAATTAAAGACAACAATCATGAAAGACCGTATTCTGAATGTTGCCTGCGAACAACCTCAAGAAATACTTGAGCAACTCGACCGGCTGGATGGGGTCCATGAAGCCGCACTTTTTGGGGCGGGCATCCATCTCACGGTCACGAACCCGGATAAAGTAGCTGTGGAAGTGCGCCATGTTTTCGCTTCCCACGGCAAGGAACCTGATGATGTCCATGAAATTACGCCGTCCATGGAAGACGTATTTGTATCCTTGATCGAGCAAGTGGATAGGGAAGAGGCGAATAATACAGCAACCAGGGGAGTGCAACAACCATGAATCTGCGGCGATTGATCGCCATAACCCGAAAAGAATTTATTCATGTGCTGAGAGACTGGCGCAGCCTAGTTTTAGCAATCGCCATTCCGGCATTACTCATTTTAATTTTTGGCTATGCTTTGGAAATGGACCTGAATAATGTGCCTACAGTAGTATGGGATCAGTCGGGCACCGCTGAAAGCCGCGAGCTTCTATCCCTCTTCCACGGCTCTCCCTATTTTTCCATCACCGAATACACCGACAATTACGGGGACATGCAACAAAAATTAGAAAATGGAGTTGCGCTCCTTGCCTTGGTTATCCCTGTTGACTTTGCCAAAGAGCTGCAACGCGGAGGCGCAACTATTCAGGTCATTGCGGACGGAAGCGACGCGAACACAGCGCGTCTGGCGTTGGGTTACAGTACCGCCATTGGAATGATGTATAACAGACAGGCAACCGCCGCACTGGCGCGTCTTTCGGGAAGACGGGAAGGGGCTATGCCCATCACCGTGGAACAGCGGGCTTGGTACAATCCTGATTTGCGCAGTGTGAACACCACAGTTCCTGGGATCATCGTCATTGTCATGATTGTCATTGCAGCCATGTTGACCAGCGTCACGGTCGCGCGGGAATGGGAACTGGGCACTATGGAGCAATTGATTGGCACGCCGCTCCGTGTTCCGGAGCTGGTGCTGGGCAAGGTGATACCTTATTATAGTATCGGCATGGCGGATGTGGCTATTGCCGTCGTCCTTGGACAATGGCTGTTTCAGGTTCCGTTACGGGGTCAGCCAGCCCTTATCTTTTTCACCGCGTCAATCTTTCTCGCCGGCGCCTTGTTTTTCGGGCTCCTGCTCAGTATCAAACTTAAGGCGCAGGTTCTGGCGAATCAGGCGGCCATTATGGCCAGTTATCTGCCCACCTTGTTATTAAGCGGCTTTGCCTTCGCTATTGAAAACATGCCTGCCCCCGTACAATTGCTGACCTATCTGATTCCCGGTCGATATTTCGTGGATATTCTACGCGACATCTATTTAAAAGGAATAGGTCTTGAAATTATTTGGTTCAATACAGCATTGCTAGCCCTGTACGCCTTATTGATGATTCTGCTGGCGCATAAAAATATGCGCATGAAACTGGAATAGATCATGCTGCGCAGAATACGGGAAATGTTAATAAAAGAATTTTTGCAAATGCTGCGCGACCCGCGGATGCGTGCAATGATCATACTCATGCCCATCGTGCAAATGCTGGTCTTTTCTTTTGCGTTGACCACAGACGTAACCAACATTCGTTCCGCCGTATTAGATTTAGATCAAAGCCCTTCTTCCCGTGCCTTGATTGCAGCCTTCTCGGGAAGCAAGTATTTTGATATTCAGCATCATCTCCAAAAACAATCTGATATGGCAGCAATGCTGGATGCGGGACACGTGCGCTGTGTATTCCATTTCCCCGCGGGATTTGAGCGCAGCATTCATGAGGGGCGTACTGCACAGATACAAGTTATCGCCGACGGAACAGACAGTAATAGTACCTCCATTGTTTTCAACTATGTTAACCAAACCCTTGCAGCCTATCTTAACAACAGAACTGCTTCTATGCCCGGAACCATTCATGTTGAAACCCGCGCATGGTTCAATCCCAATTTGGAAAGCAGCAACTATTTTGTGCCCGGACTGGTTGCCATCATGCTTTTTGTGGTCAGCATTCTTTTGGCAAGCATCGCCATAGTGCGGGAAAAAGAAATCGGAACCATAGAACAATTGCTGGTAACACCGGTATCCAAAACAGAATTCATACTCGGAAAAACGATTCCCTATATGGCGTTGAGTTACCTGACCATGACGATCATTCTAATTTTGATTCGTCTCATTTTCAGTATCACGGTACAGGGAAATATCGTACTCTTATATTTCTTGGCCGGCGTTTATGTGGCGGGCAATTTGGGGCTTGCCTTTGTTATCAGCACAACAGCAAAAACGCAGCAGCAAGCTTTACTAACCGCATTTTTCTTTATGATGCCCTGTGTGCTCTTGAGTGGTTTTATTTTTCCGGTCCGCAACATGCCCGTATTTTTTCAATATATCAACGTCTTGAATCCGCTCCGATGGTTCTTAGAAATTCTGCATGGCATCGTTACTAAAGGCGTTGGCATCCATGCGTTATGGCGATCCGTGTTGGGACAATTCTGTTTAGCCATTTCTTTTCTTTCCTTGGCAATTCGATTCATGTGAAAAACGTCACTTTAAATTTTCTATTTGATCATTTGTTTTTGCTAATTCATGTTAATTTTATTTTTAGCGCGGAGAAAATATTGTTACGTTTACTTCAAACAGTTGCGAAAGAAATAATTTTTTGGTAAACTACCTTTTGTGTAGATTAGAATATAAATATCTGTTGGTAGTAGTTTCAGCCCGATGAAAAGAGAGAGGTATATGATGAAGAAAATGATGCGATATGTCATGGTTGGTGCCCTATGTTTGGCGCCCTTATTTGTACTAGCTGATCCGGGCGATGTAGCGATGCCCGATCCTGTTTTGGAAGCTGCCGTAGAAGCCATTATTGGTGATGACGGCGTGCCCGGCGCCGTAGATGGCGACTGGCTTGTAGGTAATGGCGGCGCTAACAGCGGGGGAGGCGGGCTGACTACACTGGGAGACATTAATGACCCTTGGGGGTCGATGATTCCGGGCATAACGAACCTAAGCGGTTTGGAAGCAGCCACTAATTTGAACTTTGCACTTTTCGGTGCAGGCAATATTGAAAGTTTGGAACCCGTTTCAAAGCTGCCAAACTTGTATGGACTTTTATTTGAAGATTCAGGCATCGATGATGCAGACATGCAAATACTGGCAGAAAACAGTGCCCCCCTCATGCTGCTTGCGATTATGAATCAGCCGATTCCCGGCGTAGGCGGCGTGCCAAATAACATCGGAAATGACGGTATCAATGCAATTGCAACAATGAATACCTTATCTGTTTTGGCACTTCGAGTAACCGCTCCGGAGTGTGACATCTCTCCATTAGCCGCCTTAGCAAATTTGGAAACATTTCAAATAACGGGAACTGAAAAACCTATTGCTGGATTTGAAATAGTTAACACCTTTACTAATTTAAGTGCGCTTAGTCTGGAAGGATGCAGTCTTACGACTGACGATCTAGCCCTTATCGACTGGTCACTGCAAGATGGATTAGAAGAATTAAATCTATCTAATAACGACATTACTTCTATTGAAATATTGCTGGAACTAGACGCACCTGCAGGACTGGAAATCAGCATCGGTCTTAATCCTCTTGATAACGACAGCATGTGCATCCATGTTCCCGCTCTTAAAGCGAAAGATTATGACGTTGGCGTCGACAGTATCCCACCCTGCGGTTCTCCTATATTAACTGTTATTATAGATGGTGAAGGAAAAACGAATCCTGAGCCGGGTGAACACCGCTACTATGCCGGTAGCACAGTTAATCTTGATGCAGATAAGATTAGCGGCGGCGGCGTATTTTCCCATTGGGAAGGCAATGTAGATAGCCCTAATGATCAATACACCTTCATCACGATGAATAATGATGAGACGGTTACAGCCGTATTTGTACCCGGTGACTTTACTTTAACGATGAATCACGCGGGAGACGGCACGGGCATAACAGAACCGCCTGCCGGAATATGGGCCTATAAGGAGTCCGACTGGGTAGGACTCAGCCACATCGAAGACTCCGGCTCTTACTGGGGCGGATGGCGCAGCGAGTCGTTTATTGGAGAAATATTTGATCGCTCTCTCACCATAGAGGAAAACATTGAGATCACAGCAGTTTTTTCGACTTCCGGCTATGATCTTAACCTCTCCGTAAACAATGATGATTTAGGGTATACTATCCCGCCGACCGGCCTCTACTCCCTTGCAGCAGGATATACCTATCAACTGCAGAGCATTGTAGAGAATGGCTTCTTTCTCAATTGGAGTGGTGACATTGGTGATGCTGATCCGGAAGAAAGCGTCTTGACCGTTACCATGGATCAAGATCGCAGTATCGTCGCCATCTTTAAGGAAAAAACTGAGTTAACAATAGTAGTCGAAGGTAACGGAACAACAAATCCTGCTCCGGGTACCCATGAGTACGACCATGGTACATCAGTAAACGTATCGGCTGAAGCGGATTCCGGATCTGTGTTTGTCGGTTGGGAATTAAATGGATCCTCTATCGGTAATGATGTTGCTATTTCTGTAGGGATGCAAAGAGATGTGGCATTAAAGGCGATTTTTACTGACCTTTGGGAAGCAGATGTGCTGCCGACGCCTTATGGTGACGGAGAAGTAACACAAGAGGATTTAAGCACCATAGGCGGTTTTGTTTTAGGCTTTAGAGACTTTGACGACCAACCTTCGTCCGAGTTTCAACGCGCTGATTCTGCACCCATCGATACTTTGGGAGATGGTAAACTCACCATCGCAGACTACGCGCAAGCAGCCCGCTTTATTTTAGAGTTGGATCCACTCACCCGGGCCGGAGGACCCATGAGTGTTGTCCTTGACGAAGACGACGATAAAGATGATACCTACGATACAGCGATTACCATTGGTGAAATCTTTGCTGAGCCCGGCAATACAATCCAAGTACCTGTCTATTTGGAAACAACGGGTAACGGGGAAGTCGCTTTTAGTATGAGCTTGGCTTTCGATCCAAATCTCCTCGGATTTATTTCCATGGTTCCCGGCAGTGCTTTACAAGATTTTAGCGAACTGGAGATCATGGAAAATAAAAATAATATTGACAGTGGTGAATATGGCGTTCTTGTCAGTTTAAATCTCTTTAGCGAAGAACAGCAATTCTTTGAAGCAGGAACACATGAAGTTCTCCTATTCAACTTCGAAGTGTTAGGTGATGTTGACGAGACTGCAACACTTGCGATAACAGACGTACCGGCGATTACATCGGTTACGAATCTTAACGCCGATATCTTGTCCGTCGAAATTATCGACACCGATGCTTCCGTTGTCATTGTTGACTGTGATGACGGTTTTGAATGCACCATTGACAGTTGTGATCCCGCGACAGGTTGCGAACATGCGCCTGATGACAGCATCTGCAACGACAAGAACCCTTGCAATGGCGTTGAAACCTGTGATCCTGAATTGGGCTGTGTACCCGGTGAGCCGCTTGATTGTGACGACGGCAATGTTTGTACGGAAGACGGTTGCAATCCGGCCGTCGGCTGTGTGCATACGAATGTCATCTGTGACGACGGCGATGTTTGCAATGGCATCGAAACCTGTGATCCTATCGAAGGCTGTCAGCCCGGCGAACCCCTTGACTGTGACGACGGCGATGTTTGTAATGGCATCGAAACCTGTGATCCTATCGAAGGCTGTCAGCCCGGTGAACCCCTAGTCTGTGACGACGGTGATGTTTGTAATGGCATCGAAACCTGTGATCCTATCGAAGGCTGTACGCCCGGCGAACCCCTTGACTGTGACGACGGTGATGTTTGTAATGGCATCGAAACCTGTGATCCTATCGAAGGCTGTCAGCCCGGCGAACCCCTTGACTGTGACGACGGCGATGTTTGTAATGGCATCGAAACCTGTGATCCTATCGAAGGCTGTCAGCCCGGTGAACCCCTTGACTGTGACGACGGCGAGGTTTG
>Ga0265293_10004404_pt1 | contig 24853 bp, 24 predicted proteins | sample Munlanlewell138R_FD_192505 | JGI IMG/M metagenome (GOLD analysis project Ga0265293, IMG submission 192505) | Leachate microbial communities from a municipal landfill in Southern Ontario, Canada - Leachate well 138R | ecosystem: Engineered > Solid waste > Landfill > Unclassified | place: Canada...
CAAAAACTGGCATCCAAAAAAACCACGCCCTAAACGGGAAAAAGAACGCGGCAAAAAAACAACAAACAAAAACCACCAAACACACTATTGAGTTCTCAAACAACAGACTTTGCTTTTTGTTTCCCCTGTTTGGGGCAACCCTGCCAGCTTAGACCGATCTGGACTGGGAAGTCAAGTCGCGGTGTGCGGTCCTCGTTGTGACGGTCGCCTCACGCGGTGCTTGCTTCTAAGAACTTACCCTCTCGATCTCCGCTCCCAAAATCAGGAGGTTCTCGACGAACAGCGGATAGCCCCGATCGATGTGAAAAACGTCGTGGACCTCGGTGTCTCCGTCGGCGACGAGGCCGGCCAACACCAGGCCGGCACCGGCCCGGATGTCCGAGGACCACACCGGCGCACTCGACAACTGCGGGATTCCGCGCACCACCGCGTGATGACCATCGGTGCGGGCATCGGCCCCCAACCGGATCATCTCCTCGACGAATCGGAACCTGGCCTCGAAGACGTTCTCGGTGATCATCGACGTGCCGTCGGCGATCGACGCCAGGGCGATGGCCATCGGCTGCAGGTCGGTCGGGAAACCCGGGAACGGCAGGGTGGCGATGTTGACGGCCTTGGGCCGGTCGTACTGGACCACCCGGAACCCGTCGTCGCTCTCGGTCACGGTGGCCCCGACGTCGTGCAGCTTGTGCAGCACCAATTGCAGGTGGGCTGGGTTCACCCCGGTGATCGTGACGTCCCCGCGGGTCATCGCCGCCCCGATCCCCCACGTCGCCGCGACGATTCGGTCGCCGATCACGCGATGCTCGGTGGGGTGCAGCTTGTCGACGCCGGTGATCGTCAGAGTCGACGAGCCGGCTCCGGAGACCTGGGCCCCCATCTGGTTGAGCATGTCGCACAGGTCGACGACGTCGGGTTCGCGCGCGGCGTTGTGGATCGTGGTGACGCCCTCGGCCAGGACTGCGGCCATCAGGATGTTCTCGGTCGCGCCGACCGACGGGAACTCGAGCTGGATCTCCGCGCCGTGCAGCGAGTCCGCCTCGGCGACCACGCAACCGTGCTCGATGTTGCAGTCCGCGCCGAGTTGCCGCAGACCGGATTGATGCATGTCCAGCGGCCGGGAACCGATGGCGTCCCCGCCGGGCAGTGCAACCTTGGCCCGCTTGCAGCGCCCGACCAGCGGGCCCAACACACAGACCGAGGCCCGGAACTGCCGGACCGCGGCGAAGTCGGCGTCGTACTTGGGTTCGTCGGGCGAGGTGATCCGCACGACGTCGCCCTCGAGTTCGACGGTGGCACCCAGACCGCGCAGCACCTCCGCCATCAACGGCACATCGAGAATGTCCGGACAGTTGGTGATCGTGGTTGTGCCCTCGGCCAGCAAGCTCGCGGCCATCAACTTGAGCACGCTGTTCTTTGCTCCCCCGACAGCAACTTCGCCAGACAACCGGCTGCCTCCGGTGACTACGAATCGCTCACTCACGCGGTAAGTGTAAGCAGGCCGCCCTTGGGTGTCAGTCAGCTCGGTCACTGTCACGGGTACGGTTTGGCTATGGCAGTCCACCTGACCCGTATTTACACCCGTACCGGGGACGACGGCACCACCGGACTCAGCGATTTCTCCCGCGTCTCCAAGACCGACGCGCGGCTGGTGGCCTACGCCGACTGTGACGAGACCAACGCCGCCATCGGCGTCGCCCTGGCGCTCGGATCGCCCGACCAGCAAATCGCCTCGGTGTTGCGGCAGATCCAGAACGATCTCTTCGACGCCGGTGCGGATCTGTCGACTCCGGTGGTGGAGAACCCGGAGTACCCGCCGCTGCGCATCGCGCAGAGCTACATCGATCGGCTCGAAAAGTGGTGCGATGAGTTCAACGAGTCGTTGGCGCCGCTGAACTCCTTCATCCTGCCCGGCGGCACGGCGCTGTCGGCGCTGCTGCACGTGGCGCGCACCGTGGCCCGGCGCGCCGAGCGGTCCGCCTGGAGCGCGATCGACGCGGAGCCGGATTCGGTCAGTGTGCTGCCGGCCAAATACCTGAACCGGTTGTCGGACCTGCTGTTCATCCTGTCGCGGCTGGCGAATCCCGACGGCGACGTGCTGTGGGTGCCGGGCGGCCCGGAGGCCAACAGGGACACGGCCACCGAGGACTGAACCGCTACGTCGTGCGCCGCCGTGCGCGCGGGTTCGGCCGGGACTCCAGCCAGGACAGGAAGGCGGTCAACGCCCCGCGGTCCAGGGCGATCTCGTACCCGTTGCGCCGCTCGGGGCGTTCGGCCCCGGTGTCGCGCAGTTCGAGCACCACGATCTGATCGGTCATGATGTCGAACTCGTCGCCGCGGGGAGCGCGGCGGGAAATGATGTCGATGTCGCGTCGGCTCAACCGGCGATCCGGCCACCAGCGCACACTCGACAAGCGATAGAAGACGGCTTCGCCGCCGCGATAGCGGATCACCCCGTGGCGCCAGCCGTGGCCGGCGACCGCGGGGGTGTCGCGCAGAATTGCGGCGGTCCCGCCCTGACGCAGCTTCCACAGCCGATAGGTCAGGGCGAGGACCGACAGCAAGAGCACGGCCACCAGCACGACCATCAGGATCATGGGCGTGCTCATGGCAGCGCGTACCTAGGCGAGTTGGCCGACTGCGCGCAGTCTGGCCCGGCCCCGGGCGGCCGTCGCGGCATCGTCGGATTCCGCGTCGGCCTTGGCCGCGTCGACGTCGATCTCGGATTCGAACTCGGCCGACTCGGCCAGGATGATCACGCCCTCCTCGGTGACCGACAGGAATCCGCCGTCCACCGCGATCCGCAGATCATCCTCGCCCTCCCGCTCGACGCGCACCATGGCGTCGTCGACCAGCTGGGCGACCAGCGGGATATGCCGCGGCAAGATGCCAATCTCGCCGGCGGTGGTCCGGGTGAAGACGAACGTGGCCTTACCCGACCAGATCTTGCGCTCGACGGCGACGATATCGACGTCCAGTTCAGCCACCACACACCACCTTTCGGGCCTTCAACAACCCGATCACAGCTTGGCGCCGAGGCTCTCGGCCTTCTTGGCGAGGTCGTCGAGTCCACCGATCAGGAAGAACGCCTGCTCCGGCAGGTGGTCGAAGTCGCCCTTGGTCAGCTTGTCGAAGGCCTCGATGGTCTCCTTCAGCGGCACCGTCGAACCCGGCTGGCCGGTGAACTGCTCGGCGGCCATCATGTTCTGGCTCAGGAAGCGCTCGATCCGGCGGGCCCGGTTGACCAGCTGCTTGTCCTCTTCGGACAGCTCGTCGATACCGAGAATCGCGATGATGTCCTGAAGGTCCTTGTAGCGCTGCAGGATCCGGATGACTTCCTGGGCCACCCGGTAGTGCTCGTCGCCGACGACGCCCGGGTCCAGGATGGTCGAGCTCGACGCCAGCGGGTCCACCGCCGGGAAGATGCCCTTCGAGAACACCGCACGAGAAAGCTCGGTGGTGGCGTCGAGGTGCGCGAACGTGGTCGCCGGCGCCGGGTCGGTGTAGTCGTCGGCGGGCACGTACACGGCCTGCATCGAGGTGATGGAGCGGCCACGGGTCGAGGTGATGCGCTCCTGCAGCTCGCCCATCTCGTCGGCCAGCGTCGGCTGGTAACCCACGGCCGAAGGCATACGACCCAGCAGGGTCGAAACCTCGGAACCGGCCTGGGTGAACCGGAAGATGTTGTCGATGAACAGCAGCACGTCCTGGCCCTGCTCGTCGCGGAAGAACTCCGCCATGGTCAGCGCGGACAGCGCGACGCGCATACGGGTGCCCGGCGGCTCGTCCATCTGACCGAACACCAGGGCGGTGTCTTTGAGGACGTTGGCGTCGGCGAGCTCGACCCACAGGTCGTTGCCCTCACGGGTGCGCTCACCCACGCCGGCGAACACCGAGGTACCACCGAAGTTGCGGGCGATACGGTTGATCATCTCCTGGATGAGCACCGTCTTGCCCACGCCGGCACCACCGAACAGGGCGATCTTTCCACCACGCACGTACGGGGTCAGCAGGTCGACGACCTTCAGACCGGTCTCGAGCATCTCGGTGCGGGGCTCCAGGTCGGAGAACTCCGGCGGCTTGCGGTGGATCGACCAGTGGTCGAAGTCCTTGCCGTAGCCCGGCTCGTCGAGGCAGTCGCCCAGCGCGTTGAACACGTGCCCCTTGACGCCGTCGCCGACGGGCACCGAGATGGAGCGACCGGTGTCGCTGACCTCGACGCCGCGCACCAGGCCGTCGGTGGGCTGCATGGAGATGGCGCGCACCAGGTTGTCGCCGAGGTGCTGGGCGACCTCGAGCGTCAGCGTCTTGGCCAGATCCTTGTAGGTGATCTCGGCGTGCAGCGCGTTGAACAGCTCGGGTACCGAGCCGCGGGGGAACTCGACGTCCACGACCGGGCCGGTAATGCGAACCACGCGCCCGGTGGTGTCCTTCTTAGCTTCTGCGGGGGCAGTCATATCTCTTCGCTTTCCTACGGTGTGGGTCTATTGGGCGTCGGCCAACGCGTTGGCGCCGCCGACGATCTCGCTGATTTCCTGGGTGATCTGGGCCTGCCGCTCGCGGTTGGCTTGCAGCGTGAGGTCCTTGATGAGCTCGTCGGCGTTGTCGCTGGCGGACTTCATCGCTCGGCGCCGCGCCGCGGACTCGGAGGCGGCGGCCTCGAGCATCGCCGCGTAGACCCGGGTCGCGACGTAGCGCGGCAGCAGCTCGCCGAAGAGTTCCTCGGCGTTCGGTTCGAAGGAGAACAGCGTGTGCGGTCCCTCTTCTGCCTCGCCCACGTACTCGACCACCATCGGCGCGATCCGACGCGCTTCCGCGGTCTGCGAGAGCATCGACCTGAATTCGGTGAACACGATGTGCAACTCGTCGACGCCGAGGATGCCGTCCGCACCGGCGTCGTCGCCCTCGTCGTCCTGGCCGGACATGAACGCCGCCACCAGGGTGTCGGCGATCTCCTTGGCGTCCTCGTAGGTGGGCCGCTCCGAGGAGCCGGTCCAGGACTGGGTCACCTCGCGGTTGCGGAAGCTGTAGTAGCCCAACGCCTTACGGCCGACCACGTACAGCACCGGCTCCTTGCCCTCGTCCCGCAGGAGCGCCAGCAGTTCCTCGGCGCGCCGCAGCACGTTCGCGTTGTAGGCACCGCACAGCCCGCGGTCCGAGGACACCACCAGCACGGCCGCGCGCCGGGGGTTCTCGCGTTCCACGAGCAGGGGATGATCCAACGCGCTGGCCCCCGCCAGGTCGGTCAGCATGGTGGTGATCTCCGCGGCGTAGGGCCGGGCCGCCTCGACCCGGGCCTGCGCCTTGGCGATCCGCGACGTCGCGATCAACTCCTGGGCCTTGGTGATCTTCTTGATCGACCCGGCGGAGCGAATGCGGCCGCGCAATTCGCGCAGTGTGGCTGCCATCTGTCTTCCAGATCCCTACTTCTTGGGCGGTGCCGGCTTGCGGACCTTGACCGATTCCTTTTCGGCGTCCTCGTCCGACATGGCGTCGACGCGCTCGTCGACGACCACGGAGCTGCCGTCGGTGGCCTGGAAGCCCTTCTTGAAGTCGTTGATGACCTCGACGAGCTTGTCCTCGGTCTCCTCCGAGAGCTTCAGGCTCTCGCGGATCTCGGTGAGGATGCCGTCATGGCTGGCCTTGACGTGCTCGATGAACTCGGCCTCGAAGCGCTGCACGTCCTCGACCGGCACCGAGTCCAGGTGACCCTTGGTGCCGAGGAAGATCGCGACGACCTGGTCCTCGACGGACATCGGCGCGTACTGCGGCTGCTTGAGCAGTTCCACCAGGCGCGCACCGCGCTCGAGCTGCGCCTTGGAGGCGGCGTCGAGGTCGGAGGCGAAGGCGGCGAACGCTTCCAGCTCGCGGTACTGCGACAGATCCAGACGCAGCGAGCCGGCCACCTCCTTCATCGCCTTGATCTGCGCGGCGCCACCGACGCGGGACACCGACACACCGACGTTGATGGCGGGACGCACACCCTGGTTGAACAGGTCGGACTCCAGGAAGCACTGCCCGTCGGTGATCGAGATGACGTTGGTCGGGATGAACGCCGAGATGTCGTTGGCCTTGGTCTCGATGATCGGCAGACCCGTCATCGAGCCGCCGCCGAGCTCATCGGACAGCTTCGCGCAACGCTCCAGCAGGCGCGAGTGCAGGTAGAAGACGTCACCGGGGAAGGCCTCGCGACCCGGCGGGCGACGCAGCAGCAGCGAGATGGCGCGGTAGGCGTCGGCCTGCTTGGACAGGTCGTCGAACACGATCAGCACGTGCTTGCCGTCGTACATCCACTGCTGGCCGATGGTCGAACCGGTGTAGGGCGCGAGCCACTTGAAGCCGGCCGCGTCGGAGGCCGGGGCCGCGACAATGGTGGTGTACTCCATGGCGCCGCCCTCTTCCAGCGCGCGCTTCACGCTGGCGATGGTGGTGCCCTTCTGCCCGACCGCGACGTACACGCAGCGGACCTGCTTCTTGGGATCGCCGGATTCCCAGTTCTCCCGCTGGTTCAGGATGGTGTCGACGCAGACGGCGGTCTTGCCGGTCTTGCGGTCGCCGATGATGAGCTGACGCTGACCGCGACCGATCGGGGTCTGCGAGTCGATGGCCTTGATGCCGGTCTGCAGCGGCTCGCTGACGCCCTGCCGCTGCACCACCGAGGGCGCCTGCAGCTCGAGGGCACGACGGGCGTCGGCCTTGATGTCGCCCTGGCCGTCGATGGGCTCGCCGAGCGGGTTGACCACGCGGCCCAGGAAGGCGTCGCCGACGGGCACCGAGAGCACCTCGCCGGTCCGCTTGACCTGCTGGCCCTGCTCGATCTTCTCGAAGTCACCGAGGATCACGACGCCGACGCTGTGCTCGTCGAGGTTCAGCGCCACGCCGAGCACGCCGCCGGGGAACTCGAGCAGTTCCTGGGTCATGACCGAGGGCAGGCCCTCGACGTGCGCGATACCGTCGCCCGCGTCAATGACGGTGCCGACCTCTTCACGCCCCGTGTCAGCGGAAAACGAGGATACGTAGTCCTCGATGGCACCTTCAATATCAGCAGCGGAGATTGTCAACTCTGCCATGGTCTTTCGTCTTCCTGCCTTTGGTTGTCTACTGCTCGAAGTTCTTGGTTGTCAGTCCGGCAGGCCGGCGCGGGCCGCCGCCAACCGCGATGAAATAGCCCCGTCGATGACCTCGTCGCCGACGGCGACCTGCAGTCCACCCAGCAGAGCCGGGTCGATACTCAGCTGCACGGCCACCGGGTGGCTGTAGATGCGGCCGAGGACCTCGGTGAGGCGGGTGCGCTGCGCATCGCTGAGTTCGGCTGCGGCCGTAACGTGTGCGACGATCTCGCCCCGGCGAGCGACCGCGAGTTCGGCCAAGTCAGCGATCGCTGAATCGGCGCGATCCCCGCGCAGCAGCTCGACAGTCTGGGTCAGCAGGGCCGACGTGGTGGCGTTGGCCGTCCCGACAGCATCGCCGAGGACCTTGCCCAGCAAGGCGACTCGACGGTCGGCCGGCGTCGTCTCGTCCGACAGCAGCGCCGTCAGGCGCGGCTCCTCGTCGAGCACCCGGCCGAACCGGAACAACTGGTCCTCGACCTGTTCGCCCTCACCGGCACGGTCGGCGCCGACCAGCAGGGCCAGCCGCGCGACGTGTTCGATGGCGTCGACCAGGTTGGCCTCCACCGACCACCGCTGCGCGACGGCGGTGTTGACGAGCTCCAGGGTGGGCGCGCCGACCTTGCCGCCGAAAAGCTTGTTGGCCATCTTGGTCCGGGGCTCGGCGTCATCGGCCGGGTCGGCCAGATGCTTGAGGACGATCGACTGGTCGAGCAGCACCTTGGCCACCGAGGCCAGTTCGTCGGCCAGGGTCCGGAGGGCATCGGCGTCGAGGCCCTCGGTCGTCTGCTCGAACTTCTTCACAACCTCGGCCAGCGCCTCACGGCTGGAGGCCCGCAGGTTCAACGAGGCACCGGCGTCGAAGACCGCCGGCGAGGGCGACATGGCGTCGAGCTCGTCGAGGAAGCGGTCGACGGTGGCCGACTGGGCAGCCGGGTCGGCGACGTAGTTGCGAACGATCTCGCCGGCCTTCTCCACCGACTCGGCGCCGAGGTTCTGGCGCAGTTCCCGAATGGTCTGCTGCTGCAACAGATTCACCTGCTGATCGCCGAGCGCGCGGACCCGGTCGGCCTCGGCGGCCGCCTGCTCGCGGAGTTGCTCCGCGATGCGCACCGAGTCGTTGCGGGCTTCCTCGGTGATCCGAGTGGAGTCGGCCTTGGCCTCTTCGAGCGCCTTGGCGTGATCCTGATCAGCGTTGGCGAGCTTCTCCGAGGCCGACTTGCTCTCCTCGAGGGACTCCCGAATGGCTTCCTGCTGGGTCTTCATCATCTTGGCGACGAGTGGAACGACCCACTTGCGCAACGCCCACACGATGATGGCGAAACCGATCAGGTTTCCGATGAAAGTCGACATCAGCGGCTCCCGCCCGAAGCATCGGCCCCGGAGACATCGACCCCGAGGATACGGCTGGCGAGCTTCGTCGAAAGCCCGTCCACCGAAGGCTGCAACTCATTGGAGGTGGCGGCGGCGGTCTGCGACAGCTGATTGCTTGCGCTCTGCAGCTTCTCACTGACCTCGCCGCTGGCCCCCGCACGCGATTCGTCGATGAGCTGGCGGCCCTCGGTCCGCACTTCGTCGCGGATCGCCGAGGCTTCGCCCCGCGCTCCCGCAATCGCCTCGTCGTAATCGGCTCGGGCCGCGGCCATCTGCTCCGCGGCTTTCTTGTTGTCGGCGGCCGTCTTGGCCAGCATGGCCTCCCGTTCGGCGAGCACCTTGCTGATCGGTGGCACCACCCATTTACCGATAACACCGAGCACGATCAGGAAGATGAACAGCACGACGAAGAACGTGCCGTTGGGGAGCAGGAAGTTACTCGTCTCCCCGACGTCTTCCACCGCCAGGACGGTTGCGGTCAAATCACCCATGACGCTGAATTAGCCGACCGGGGTGGCGAACACGAAGAGCGCCATGAACGCCAGGTTGATGAAGTACGCGGCTTCAACCAGACCGACGGTGATGAAGAACGGAGTGAACAGTCGACCCTGAGCTTCCGGCTGACGGGCGATACCCGAAATCAGCGCGTTACCGGCAACACCGTTACCGATACCGGCACCGATCGCGCCGCCCGCCATGATCAGACCACCACCGATGAGCGCGCCGGCAGCGATTGTGGGATCCATTCCTTATCCTCCTAAATAGCTGGTAGCGGTTTGTCTACCAGGGGTTTTGTTGGTTCTTGTCTTGTTACAAGTTGTCAGTGCGCTTCGGCGTGTTCGTCGTCGTGGATCTCCATGGCCTGGCCGAAGTACAGGATGGTCAGCAGCGCGAAGATGAACGCCTGGATCAGCCCGATGAACAGGTCGAACGCCTTCCAGATCGCGTTCGGCGCCCACAATATCCAGGCCGGGAACATCGCGATCAAGCCGACCATGATGCTGCCCGCGAAGATGTTGCCGAAAAGTCGCAGCGACAGCGAGATCGGCTTGGCCAGCTCTTCGACGATGTTGATCGGGGCCAGGAAGGCCACGTGCCCCTTGAGCAGCTGCTTCGGGTGGCCGAACAGACCGCGGCGCCAGATGCCGGCGGCGTGGGAAGCGATGAAGACGAACGCCGCGAGCGCGAACACGAAGTTGACGTCGGCCGCCGGGGGCTTGAGGATCTCGTGCTCCATGCCGTCGCTGCCGGTGTACTGCAGCGGCAGCACCGCGATCCAGTTCGCGAGCAGGATGTAGGTGAACAGGCTGACCGCCAGCGGCAGCACGAACGGGGCGATCTTCATGCCGATCGCGCTCTCCACCTGCTGGCGGAACTGAATCGTCACGGTCTCGAAGAACAGCTGCACCCCGCCCGGCACGCCGGTCGAGGTGACCTTGGCGCGCAGGAAGAATGCCAGTCCGAGGATGATCACCGCGGCGATCGCGGACGACAGCACGGTGTCGACGTTGACCGTCATGCCGAACCACTGCTGCTCGATGTGGTGTCCGACCTGGAGAGCGAGGACGTTTTCAGTCATGTGCGGGATCAATCCTTCGAAGCAAAGCCGTCGTTGGAAGCAGGTACTGGTGAATCATCGGCGTCGGAGCCGGAGCGCAGCTTCTTGAGCACCGGCAGCGACGTGGTCGCCACCAGCAGGACCTGGAACAAGGCCAGGCCGAACAGCACTCCGAGACCCGTCGGGCGGAAGTAGAAGGCGATGACCAGACCGACGACCGTGACGACCAGCAGTCGCGTCGCGGAATTCATGGCCATCTGACTCTTGAGCGGATGGTCCTTGGCGGTGATCGCCTCGACCGCTCGCCGCACCATCAGCGCGTTGAACAGGCCGAGGCCCAACCCGATACCGAAGAAGGCCCCGAACATCGGAGAACCGAGGTAGGCAGCAATCGCGGTCGCCACACCGGTGAGCACGACACAGATCGCGAACAGGCGAACGGGCCTGAACGCAACGGACGGAAACACCAACGGCGCGTCCTGCGCTGGCGTTGTCACGGCCTCTCCTCATTCTCGCGGCGGTTACGTGCCCGCTGAGCGTATCGGAGGCGCGCGTGCGCGCTCGACTCACCCAACGGGTAGCTCCCTGTACGTCAATCTAGCGTCGGTCAACAACCGGTGGTTAATGGCGCCGAACGGACTTTTCAGCCCGTGGACCAGACCGGCAACCCGCGAGGTTTTTCGGGTTCTGGCAGGAACCGTACCACATGGTAGAACGCCGAAACGGGGGCCTACTACTTAACGTCGTATCTGCCTTCGAAGTAGTCCTCGAAGCCGTCATCGAGGTCCCCACTTGAGCGTCGCAGCAAGGGAATCAGCGTCACGACGACGGCGACGACGATCGCCGCCAGCATCACCGCGCCGGTGTAGCGCGGATCGAAGAAGATGGTGCTCGCCGCACCGAAGGCCACGATGCCCACCCACAGGTAGATCAGCAGCACCACGCGGCGATGGGAATGGCCGATCTGCAGCAGGCGGTGATGCAAGTGCATCTTGTCCGGGCTGAACGGGCTGCGGCCGGCCCGGGTGCGACGGACGATCGCCAGCAGCATGTCCAGCGCCGGCACGAACACCACGGCGATCACCAGCAGGAACGGCGAGAGCAGGGCGAAGACATCCCGCGCCCCGTAGGCGTTCTGCGAGATCGGTCCCGCCGCCGTCGTCGACGCCGCGGCCAGCATCAGACCGATCAGCATCGAGCCCGAATCGCCCATGAAGATCTTGGCGCGGTGGAAGTTGTGCGGCAGGAAGCCCAGGCACGCCCCCGCGAGGACGACGGAGATCACCGCCGGCGGGTAGAACAGGACGTCGCCGCCGTGGTCGGCGAGCAGGCCGACCGAGAACACGCAGATCGCCATGGCGGTGATGAACCCGAGGCCGGCGGCCAGCCCGTCGAGTCCGTCGACGAAGTTCATCGCGTTGACCACCGAGACGGTCAACGCGAGCGTCAGCAGGATCGAGGCGGTCTGGTCCAGCACGATGGTGCCCACCCCGCCGATCGGGATGTAGAGCACGCTCCAGGCCACCCCCATGGTGACCAGCACGCTCGCGGCGGTGATCTGACCGGCGAATTTCGTCAGGGCGTCCAGCCCCCACCGGTCGTCGATCAGGCCGATGCCCATGATCAGCCCGCCGGCCACGACGACGGCCGGCATCCCGTTGGAGTAGACGAAGCCGCGAGTCAGCGCCGGCAGTTGCGAGGCCAAGAAGACCGCGGCGACGATGCCGGTGTACATCGCCAGCCCGCCCATCCGCGGGGTGGGCTGGACGTGGACGTCCCGGTCGCGCGGAATGGCGACCGCGCCGATCTTGGTGGCCAGCACGCGCACCGGACTGGTCGCGAAGTAGGTGATGATCGCCGCGGTCAGCCCCACCAGCGCGAGTTCGCGCAGCGGGACGCCGGCGCCGCGTTCGGAAAGGGCGAGCAAACCGTCGGCCAGGACCGTGCCTGGACTAGCTGCACTCGCCACCGCATGAACCGTACTGCACAAAGCTAAGACCCCAGTCGAGAATCAGTCCTGCAGCGACTCGGCGGACACGCCGAGCACCGTCGCGATGTCCGCGGCCGAAATGGGGCCCTCCCGCAGCATTCTGGGTGACGGGCCGGTGAGGTCGACGATGGTGGAGGCGGCGCGCTGTTCGGCCGGGCCGCCGTCGAGGTAGACCTGCACCTGGTCACCGAGTTGTTCGCGGGCCTCGTTGACCGTCACCGCCGGCAGGTGCCCCGAGATGTTGGCGCTCGAGACCGCCATCGGGCCGACCGCACGCAACACCTCGATGGCCACGGGGTGCAGCGGCATCCGCAGCATGACGGTGCCGTCGGCGTCGCCGAGATCCCATTGCAGCGACGGCGCCTGCCGCACAACCAGACTCAGCGCGCCGGGCCAGAACGCGCGGATCAATTCGCGCGCGGCTTGGGGCACCGTGTAGACCAGGCCCTCGATGGTGTGCCAGGAACCGACCAGGACCGGCACCGGCATGTCCCGGCCGCGGCCCTTGGCGGCCAGCAGCGCCGCGACCGCGTCGCTGTCGAAGGCGTCCGCGCCGATCCCGTAGACGGTGTCGGTGGGCAGCACCACGAGCCGGCCGTCCTTGGCGGCGCGCACCGCCGCGTCGATACCGGTCTGCCGCTGCGCCGGATCGCCGCATTCGAACAACTTGCTCATGGCTGCTCCTCCCCCGCGACAGCGGGTCCACGTCGTAGCGCGGTCACGAACCGCGGTCGGCCCGCGAGGTCGGCCCGGGGCCGGACCTCGTCGAACAAGCCGGTGTCGCGGATCAGGTCGACAGTAGCCGCCGAGGTGGTGTCGTCGTGCTCGACGGCGAACCGGCCGCCGGGCTTGAGCCAGCGTCCGGCCAGCGCGGCGAGCGGGCCGATGACCGCCATGCCGTCGGCGCCGCCGAACAGCGCGTGGTGCGGATCGTGCTCGGCCACTTCGGGTTCCAGCCGCGCGCCCTCGGGGATGTAGGGCGGGTTGCTCACCAGCAGGTCCACCCGGCCGTTCAGGTCGGTGCGCAGGTCGGCCGCGGTGACGTCGGCCTCGACGAGTTCCACGCCGGTGCCGGCGGCGTTGCGCCGGGCGTAGTCGAGTGCGGCAGGTGAGTCGTCGATGGCGATGACGGTCGCGTCGGGCCGGTGCCGGGCCAGGGCCACGGCCAGCGCCCCGCTGCCGGTGCAGGCATCGACAACGATCGGGTTCGGTTGGGCGGCAATCTCATCCAGCACGGCCATGGCCCATTCGAGCAGCGACTCGGTCTCCGGCCGCGGCACGAACACCCCCGGCCCCACCGCCAGCGTCAGCGGTCCGAAGGGCGCCGTCCCGACGAGGTGCTGCAGCGGGATGCGCTGCGCTCGGGCGGCGACGAGCCGCCGGTACGCGGCGGCGAAGTCCGCGGCCGGTTCGGCGAACCGCAGTCGGCCGCGGTCGACACCGAGGACGTGGGCCGCCAGGAGTTCGGCATCGACCCGCGCCGCGGCGATGCCCGCCCGGGCCAGGGTCTCGGTGGCGGCCGTCACCTCGGCGGCCACCCCGGCGACCCCGGCGGCACGCGCGTCCACCGGCGTCATCAGCTCTGCTGGAGCCGGGTCTGCTTGTCGGCCTCGGCCAGGGCGTCGAACAACGGGTCGAGCTCGCCGTCGAGAACCTGATCGAGGTTGTGGGCCTTGAACCCGATGCGGTGATCGGTGAGCCGGTTCTCCGGGAAGTTGTAGGTGCGGATGCGCTCGCTGCGGTCCACCGTGCGGATCTGGCTGGCGCGGTCCGCCGAGGCGCTGGCCTGCGCCTCCTCCTCGGCGATGGCCTGCAGCCGCGCGGCGAGCACCTGCAGCGCGCGGGCCTTGTTCTGCAGCTGGGAGCGCTCGTTCTGGCAGGTGACCACGATGCCGGTCGGCAGGTGTGTGAGGCGCACCGCGGAGTCGGTGGTGTTGACGCCCTGGCCGCCCTTGCCGGAGCTGCGGTAGACGTCGACGCGCAGGTCCGACTCGTCGATCTGGATCTGCTCGACTTCCTCGGGCTCGGGGTAGACGAGGATCCCGGCGGCCGAGGTGTGCACGCGGCCCTGCGATTCGGTCACCGGGACCCGCTGGACCCGGTGCACGCCGCCTTCGAACTTCAGCCGCGACCACACGCCGTCGGCCGAATCACCCTTGCTGGCGATCGCGAGCGTGGCGTCCTTGTAGCCGCCGAGGTCGGAGGTGGTCTCGTCGAGCACGGTGACGTTCCAGCCGTGCCGCTCGGCGTAGCGGATGTACATCCGCGCCAGGTCCGCGGCGAACAGGGCGGACTCCTCGCCGCCCTCGCCGGATTTCACCTCGAGCACGATGTCGTCGGCGTCGTGCGGGTCGCGGGGGGCCAGCATGTCCATCAGCTGGGCGTCCAGCTCGGCGATGCGGGACTCGAGCTCGGGGACCTCGGCGGCGAAGGACGCGTCCTCGTCGGCGAGTTCGCGCGCGGCCTCGAGGTCACCGCGGGCGGCCTCGAGCTTGCGGTAGGTCGCCACCGTCGGGGACACCTGCGAGAAGCGCCGGGCCACGCGGCGCGCGTTGGCCGCATCGGCGTGCAACTCGGGGTCGCTGAGCTGCCGTTCGAGGTCGGCGTGCTCGGCCAGCAGCGCATCGATCGCACTGTTGGTCACGAGGGTCTCCTAACGCCGCCTGATTCGTCGTCCACAAACAAGAACCGGCGCCCGAGACCCGCATGTACATGCGGGCGTTCGGGCGCCGGACTCACAGCTACTTGTCGTCGGCTGCCTTGCGCTTGCCGTAGCGCTTCTCGAACCGGGCGACGCGACCGCCGCTGTCCAGGATCTTCTGCTTGCCGGTGTAGAACGGGTGGCACTGCGAGCAGACCTCGACCACGATGTGGCCGCTGTCCTTGGTGCTGCGGGTGGTGAAGGAGTTGCCGCAGCCGCAGACCACGGTGGTCTCTTTGTAGTCTGGGTGAATACCCGTCTTCATGGTGTCCTCTTCGATCGTCGGCCGCCGGGTCGCCCGTCTGACCTGCTGCATTGGGGCGTGAACCGGAACCTGAGGTGGTCGACGGTCCATTATGCCAGTTGGGCCGCCGTAGTCCTAAACGCCGAGGGCACCCGCATCATTCCTGGCCCGCCGCGGCGGGGTCGAGTTCGGCGTAGGTGCTGCCCCGGGGATCCCGGACCCACAGGCGCCCGCCGGCCGGTGCGGGCCCCATCCCGATCAGTTCGCGCTTGAGCACCTTGTTGGTGGCCGTCGACGGCAACACGTCGGTGATCCACACCCGCCGCGGCCACGCCTTGGGTGACAGGTCCGCCTGGGCGGCCAGGAACTCGCCGAACTCCTCGGCGACCAGCTTGGCCGCCGGGTAGGGCACGACGGCCGCCATCACCTGATCGCCGACCTGCTCGTCGGGCACCGGGTACACCGCGACCTGGTTGACGGCGTTGTGGCGCAACAGGATCCGCTCGATGGGGGCCGAGGTCATGTTCTCGCCGTCGACGCGCATCCAGTCCGCGGTGCGGCCGGCGAGGTAGATCCAGCCGTCGGCGTCCCGGTAGGCGAGGTCCCCCGACCAGTACATCCCGTGCCGCAGCCGGTCGTCGGTGGCATCGGTGTCGTTGTAGTAGCCCCGGAACAGCCCGGCGCCGGTGGTGTTGACCAGTTCGCCGATGGCCTTCTCGCCGTTGAGCAGCGCGCCGTGGGCGTCGAACTCCGCGACCGCACACTCGGTCACGGTGTCAGGGTCGTAGATGGCCACCCCCGGGAATCCGCGACCGACCGAACCCGGCGGGCAGTCGTCCTCGCGAGTGACGATCACCGCCCCCTCGGTGGAGCCGAACCCGTCCCACACCGTGCAGCCGAACCGCCGGCCGAACTCGGCGATGTCGCGATCGCCGGCCTCGTTGCCGAACGCGACCCGCAGCGGGTTGTCGGCATCGTCGGTCCGCTCGGGCGTCCCGAGCACGTAGGCCAGCGGTTTGCCCACGTAGTTCAGGTAGGTGGCGCCGTAGCGCCGCACATCGTCGAGCAGGCCGGAGGCCGAGAACGTCGCCGGGGCCATGGCCGCGCCGGCGCCGACGGCCACGCTCCAGCCCGCCAGCAGGGCGTTGGAGTGGAACAGCGGCATGGACAGGTAGCAGACGTCCTGCGTCGTGATGGCGAACCGCTGCACCAGGGCCATGCCCGCGAAGAGCACGGTCATGTGAGCCACCTGCACAGCCTTCGGGTCGCCGCTGGTGCCGGACGTGAAGATCATCATGAAGGTGTCCAGTGGCTCGACCTCGCGATGCGGGATCAGCGGAGGCGCCGCGGCGAGCAGGTCGCGCCATTGCGGGGAGTCGACGTCGAGCACCCGCACCCCGGGCAGGTCCAGGCCCTCGAGCAGCGGGCGGTGCGCGGCGTCGACCAGCAGGATCTGGCAGTCGGCGTGCAGGATGTCGCGCCGCAGCGCCGGACCGCGCCGGGTGTTGTTGATGCCGCACAGCACGTAACCGCCCAGACCGGCCGCGGCCATCGCGGTGAGCATTTCCGGCGTGTTGCCCAGCAGCGCGCCGACGTGCGCGGGCCGAGCCGTGTCCACCGTGGCCAGCAGCGCCGCGGCCTGCGTCTCGGCCGCGTCGAGGTGTTCCCGCCAGCTCCACTGCCGGTCGCCGTGGCGCACCGCGGTGCCGGTCTCGGCGCGGCGGGCCCGCAGCAATTGCTGAATGGTCGGGAACGTCGGAGAAGACTCCGTCACTGGTCGCACCGCCCAATCCGTGAATGTCAGTGAACAGAACTCTAGATCTGTCTACTACATCGGCGGCGCGCCACCCCGGTGTTGGCGCCGCTGGTGCGAAGATATGCCAGACAGTTCGCGGCAGATGAGGAATGGACAACGTGACCGACGGCTCCGACACCAAGGCGCAGACCGCTGCCCGGCCGGTCCGGGACCGCCTGATGGACGCCGCCGAGGAGTGTCTGCGCACCAAGGGGATTCGCGCCACCACGGTCTCCGAGGTCGCCGAGCTGGCCGGGGTCTCCCGCGGCTGGCTCTACCGGCACTTCCCCGACAAGGCCGCGCTGCTCGGTGCCGCGATCGTGCGGCTCAACGACGCGTACTGGGGTGAGGCCCACGCCGTCCTGGCCGAGATCGACAATCTGCCGGCCCAGATCGCCGAGGGCATCCGGCTCGGTCGCAGCGCCTATGACTCGCCGGGCGCGCTGGTGATGAAGCTGCGGCTCGACGAGCCTGACGAGTTCGCCGCCTGCGCCGGGGCCGGCGTGCAGGGCCTGATCCCGGACCTGACCGCGTTCTGGGAGCGCTACCTGGCCGCCGCCCACGACCGCGGCGAGATCGCCGTCGACGACCTCCCGCAGGCCACCGAATGGGTGGCCCGCACCCTGCTGAGTCTGGCCACGGTGCCCGGCGAGCACGTGGACGTCGACGACCGCGCGGCGCTGCTGAAGTTCCTCGACCGCTACGTGATGCCGGCGCTGCGCGCCTGAGTTCCGCCCGCCGACGCAAAATCCCCCGCACGGGCGTACGGGGGATTTGCAGGCCGGTGCCGAATCTAGTCGGCGTCGTCCGGGGCTCCGGGCGCGGTCTTGGAGACCTGCACCAGGAACTCGTAGTTGTTCTTCGTCTTGCGCAGCTGGCTCATCAGCAGGTCGATGGCCTGATGCGAGTCCAGGCCGGACAGAACGCGACGCAGCTTGTGCACGATCGCGAACTCGTCGGCACCCAGCAGCAGTTCGTCCTTACGAGTGCCGGACGGGTTGACGTCGACCGCCGGGAACACCCGACGCTCGGCGATCTTGCGGTCCAGCTTCAGCTCGGCGTTACCGGTGCCCTTGAACTCCTCGAAGATCACCGTGTCGCCGGTCGACCCGGTCTCCACCATGGCGGTGGCGACGATGGTCAGCGAGCCACCCTCTTCGATGTTGCGGGCCGCGCCCAGGAACCGCTTCGGCGGGTACAGGGCGGTCGAGTCCACACCACCGGAGAGGATGCGGCCCGACGCCGGCGAGGCGTTGTTGTACGCGCGTCCCAGACGGGTGATGGAGTCGAGGAGGACAACGACGTCTTTACCCTGTTCCACCAGGCGCTTGGCGCGCTCGATGGCCAGCTCGGCGGCCTGGGTGTGATCGGACGGCGGACGGTCGAAGGTGGAGGCGATGACCTCACCCTTGACCGAGCGCTGCATGTCGGTCACCTCTTCCGGGCGCTCGTCGACGAGCACCACCATCAGGTGGCATTCCGGGTTGTTCTTGGTGATCGCGTTGGCGATGTCCTGCATGATCGTGGTCTTACCGGCCTTGGGCGGCGACACGATCAGCGCGCGCTGACCCTTGCCGATCGGCATGATCAGGTCGATGACGCGGGTGGTCAGCTTCTCCGGCGTGGTCTCCAGCCGCAGCCGCTGATTCGGGTACAGCGGCGTCAGCTTGCCGAACTCGGGACGGTTCTTGGCCGCCTCGACCGGTCCGCCGTTGACGCTGTCCAGCCGTACCAGGGGGTTGAACTTCTGCCGGGGGTTCTTGTCCCCGCTGTCGCCCTCGCGGGGAACCCGGACGGCGCCGGTGACCGCGTCGCCGCGGCGCAGGCCGTTCTTACGCACCATGTTCATCGAGACGTACACGTCGTTGGGGCCGGCCAGGTAGCCCGAGGTGCGGACGAACGCGTAGTTGTCCAGCACGTCGAGGATGCCCGCGACCGGCTGGACGACGTCGTCCTCGCGCAGTTCGGTGTCGCCACCGCCGTCGCCCGAGCGCTCGCCGCGGCGCCGGCGATCCCGGAACCGACGGCCGCGCCGGCCCTGGCGGCCATCGCCGTCGTCGTCGTTGTCGTTGCTGTTGTTGCCGCCGCCGCGGTTCTGCTGATCGCCGCGGTTCTGGTCGCGGTTCTGCTGGTCACCGCGGTTCTGCTGGTCGCCGCGACGGTTCTGCTGATCGCCACGGTTCTGGTCGCGGTCCTGCTTGTTGTCATCGCGCTTGTTGTCATCGCGCTTGTTGTCGTCGCGCCCGGGGTTGCCGCCGCCCTCGGAGCCCGACCCGGCATCGGCCGACTCGGCCTTGGGGGTGTTCTTGGGGTTCTCGGCCTTGGGGTTCTCGGCGTTGTCGCCGCTCTCGGACTTCTCGGCGTTCGGGGCCTTCTCGGCGTCCGGGGCGCCGGACTGGCGCGTGGCCGCCCGACGCTCACGACGCGGCGCCTCGCTGCGCTGCGGGGCCTCCTCGGCCGGCGCCGCGGTGTCGGCCTTGGACTCGGCGTCCTTGGTGTCCTTGCCGCCGGACTTGCTGTCCTGGCCATTGGCTTGTTTGGGCGCGGCCTCCTGGGCCTGCGCGCCGTCTCCCCCGGCTTGGCGCTCCCGGATGGCGGCGATCAGGTCGCCCTTGCGCATCCCGGAGGTGCCCTTGACGCCTACTTTGACGGCCAACGCGCGAAGCTCAGGGAGCACCATGCTGGCCAGCGAGCCCCCTTTGGCCGAGGCGTCGGCGGAGGTCTTGGAGGTCACGGTCTGGGGCAGATCCGCCTTGGGATTGGCGTCCCCGGCCGTGATGAGGTCCGTATCGGTCACGGAGTTCCTTTCTTCCCTCGGCAGGGTGTTCTGCGAGGGTTCGGTGTGCCGGGTTACCCCCGGACACGAAGTGCCACCGTCGAACTTGGCAACGGCGATCTCCGGGATTCGCGGCGAAACGGCGAACCGTCGGTGCACGAGTAAGACTACGAAAGTGAGTGGTCGTCCTAGTGTCGGCGCAGAAGACGCTGCGAATTGCCGGGACGGCAACGAGGATAGCCTGCATTTTTACGCGAAGCAAGCAAACCCACCCTCAGGGCGCGTCAACCGCGCCGCGTCCGCTCAGGCGCTGGCCGTGACCCCGGAGGTCCAGCGGACGGCCTCGCCGACCTCAACCTGGCGAATGTCGAACCCCTTGGCGGCGGCGTACTCGCGGGCCTCGGCCGGCAGCTCCGGGTCGGTGCCGAGCGCCAAAACCGCAGGTCCGGCGCCGGAAAGCACCGCTGCCCGACCGTGGCGACGCAGCAATTGCAAGAATTCCGCCGTCGCCGGCATCGCCGGGGCGCGCTGGGTCTGGTGCAACGCGTCCTCGGTCGCGGCCATCAGCAGATCCGGGCGTTCGGTCAACGCCACCACCAGCAGCGCGGCCCGGCTCAGGTTGAACCGCGCATCGTCATGGCTGACCTGTTCGGGAAGCAGCACGCGGGTCTCGGCGGTCGACGAGCGGACCTCCGGGATGGCGACATGCAGCCGGATGTCGGGATGCAGTTGCACCCGCGCCGCGGAATACACCGGCTGCGCGCCCGCCTCCGTCCAAGAGACGATCGCACCGCCGAGCACGGCGGCCGCGGCGTTGTCCGGGTGCCCCTCGAACTCCGAGGACAACTGAACCAGGGTCCGCTCGTCACACGGCGTGCAGTCCGTCTGGGCGACCAGCCCGTTGGCGGCCGCCAGTCCACCGACGACGGCCGCGGCCGACGATCCCAGACCGCGCGAATGTGGAATTGCGTTGCGGCAGCGGACAATCAGACCATCGGCGCGCAGTCCGGCGGCGGCCAGACCGCGTTCGATGGCCCGGACCACCAGATGCTCGGGGCCGGTGGGCACCTGACCGGCGCCCTCGCCGTCGACCTCGACGCGCAGGCCGGATTCCGTTGATTCCACTGCGATTTCGTCGTAGAGGCTCAACGCCAGGCCCAGGCTGTCGAAGCCCGGTCCCAGGTTGGCGCTGGAGGCCGCCACGGTGGCCTTCGCGACGAGCCCGGCCGGCAGAGTCTGGATCATCGGGCTAGACCAGACCGAGTTTCGCGACCACCGCGGACGGGTCGACGGGCACGGCCTCCACCGGCGGCATGCCCTTCAGCGCGGTGTCCGGATCCTTGAGGCCGTTACCGGTCACCGTGCACACCACGGTGGAGCCGCGGGCCACCCAGCCGTCCTCGACGGACTTGAGCAGCCCGGCGATGCTGGCGGCCGAGGCGGGCTCGACGAACACGCCCTCGGTCCGGGCCACCAGGTGGTAGGCGGCCAGGATCTCCTCGTCGGTGGCCGCGAGGAAGCGCCCGTCGGACTGCTGCTGCGCCTCGATGGCCGACGACCACGACGCCGGCGAACCGATCCGGATCGCGGTGGCAATGGTTTCCGGCTCCTTGACCGGCTCGCCGTGCACCAGCGGCGCCGCACCGGCGGCCTGGGTCCCGAGCATCCGCGGCAGCTTGTCCACCAGGCCGTCGCGGTGGTACTCGGTGTATCCGCGCCAATAGGCGGTGATGTTGCCGGCGTTACCGACCGGCAGCGAATGCACGTCGGGGGCGCGGCCCAGCACGTCGACGATCTCGAAAGCGGCGGTCTTCTGCCCCTCGATCCGGACCGGGTTGACGCTGTTGACCAGCGAGATGGTCGGGTAGTCGGCGGTGAGCTTGCGGGCCAACTCCAGGCAGTCGTCGAAGTTGCCGTCGATCTGAATGACCTTGGCGCCGTGCATGACCGCCTGGGCCAGCTTGCCCATCGCGATCTTGCCCTGCGGGATCAGCACCGCGCAGGTGATCTCGCCGCGGGCGGCGTACGCCGCGGCCGAGGCCGAGGTGTTGCCCGTCGAGGCGCACAGCACCGCCTGCTGACCGCGGGCCACCGCGTCGGTGACCGCCATGGTCATGCCGCGGTCCTTAAACGAACCCGTGGGGTTCAGGCCCTCGACCTTCAAATGCACTGTGCAGCCGGTGTATTCGCTGAGCCGCTTGGCGTGGATGAGCGGCGTGCCGCCCTCGAGCAGCGTGACGGCGGTCCAGTCCTTGGCGACCGGCAGGCGATGCCGGTAGGCCTCGATCAGGCCCGGCCACGCCCGGTGCACGGGGGTGTTGGGGTCGGGACTCATTCGCCGGCTCCTTCCATTCGCAGCACGCTGGCCACGCTCGATACCGCGTCATGTCCTTCCAGCGCGGTGATGGTCTTGCTGAGCGCCTCGTCGGTGGCGCGGTGGGTCAGCACCGCGATGCGGGCGCCCACCCGTTCGCCGCCCTCGTTGACGACGCCCTCCTGGCGGACCTCGGCGATGCTGACCTCGCGCTTGGCGAATTCGGCTGCCACCGAGGACAACACGCCGGGCTTGTCGCTGACGTACAGGCTCACGTAGTAGCGGGTGGGGATCATCCCGATCGGCGCGATGGGCAGCTTGGCGTACTTGGATTCGCGCGGTCCGCGCCCGCCCTGCACCCGGTTGCGCGCCGCCATCACCAGGTCGCCCAGCACCGCCGAGGCCGTCGGGGCGCCGCCGGCACCCTGGCCGTAGAACATCAGCCGGCCCGCGGCCTCGGCCTCCACCACGACGGCGTTGAAGGCCCCGCCGACCGAGGCCAGCGGGTGGTCCAGCGGAACCAGCGCGGGGTAGACCCGCGCCGAAACCCGTTGCTTGCCCTTGTCGGTGGTCAGCCGCTCGCAGATGGCCAGCAGCTTGATGGTGCAGCCCAGCGCCTTGGCCGACTCGAAGTCCTCGGCGGTGACCTTGGTGATGCCCTCGCAGTACACGTCGTCGGCGGTCACCCGGGTGTGGAACGCGATCGAGGCCAGGATGGCGGCCTTGGCGGCGGCGTCGTGGCCCTCGACGTCGGCGGTCGGGTCGGCCTCGGCGTACCCGAGCGCGCTGGCATCGGCGAGCGCGCTTTCGTAGTCGGCGCCGGTGTCGTTCATCGCCGAGAGGATGTAGTTGGTGGTGCCGTTGACGATTCCGGCGACCCGCAGCACCGTGTCACCGGCCAGCGACTGGGTCAGCGGGCGGATCACCGGGATCGCGCCGGCGACGGCGGCCTCGAAATACAGGTCCACGCGGGCCTTTTCGGCCGCCTCGGCCAGCTTGCCGGTGGACTGCGCCAGCAGCGCCTTGTTGGCGGTGACGACGGACTTGCCGTTCTCGAGGGCCGCCAGGATGGCCTTGCGGGCCGGTTCGACCGGACCCATGAGTTCGACGACGATGTCCACGTCGTCGCGGGCGACCAGGGCGTCGATGTCGTCGGTGAGCAGTTCCACCGGGACACCGCGATCCGCGGCAACGCGGCGCACGCCGATCCCGCGCAGCTGCAGCGGCGCACCGATGCGCGCGGCGAGGTCCTCGGCGTCCTCCTCGATGATCCGGACCACCTCGCTGCCGACGTTGCCCAGCCCCAGTACCGCTACTCCGACGGCGTTCTTGTCCTCGGCCACGGCGCTCACCTCACTTCCAGACTCAACAGGTCGTCGACCGTCTCCCGACGCAGCACCAGGCGGGCCACGCCGTCGCGCACGGCCACCACGGCCGGCCGGCACAACAGGTTGTACCGGCTCGACATCGAATAGCAGTACGCCCCGGTGGCCGCGACGGCCAGCAGGTCGCCCGGCTCGATGTCGTCCGACACCCAGGTATCGCGCACGACGATATCGCCGCTCTCGCAATGCTTTCCGACGATGCGGGCCAGCGCGGGCGGCGCCTCGCTGAACCGGGACACCAAGCGCGCGTCGTACTCCGCTCCGTACAGCGAGGTGCGGATGTTGTCGCTCATGCCGCCGTCGACGCTGACGTAGCGGCGCTGCGCGGTGGCGCTGATCGCGACATCCTTGACGGTGCCCACCTCGTAGAGGGTGATCGTGCCGGGCCCGGCGATGGCGCGGCCGGGTTCGACGACCAGCTTGGGCGCCGGCACCCCGACGGCGGCGGCCTCGTCGGCGACGATGGCCAGCAGCTTGTCGGCGAGTTCCTTCATGGGCGGCGGATCATCGGCCGGAAGATAGGAAATACCCAGTCCCCCACCGAGATCCACCGTGGAGATCTGCGCGGTCTTGTCCACGCCGAACTCGGCGACCACGTCGCGCAGCAGGCCCAACACCCGGCGCGCGGCGATCTCGAAGCCGGCCACGTCGAAGATCTGCGAGCCGATGTGGCTGTGCAGGCCGACCAGGCGCAGGTTCTCGGTCTCGAAGACCCGCCGCACCCCGGCCATCGCGGCCCCACTGGCCAGCGACAGGCCGAACTTCTGGTCCTCGTGGGCCGTCGAGATGAACTCGTGGGTGTGGGCCTCCACGCCGACGGTGACGCGCAGGAACACGTCCTGCACCACCCCGGCCGCACCCGCGATGGCCTCGAGCCGGTCGATCTCGATCATCGAATCCAGCACCACGTGCCCGACACCGGCCTTGACGGCGGTGGTCAGCTCGTCGACCGACTTGTTGTTGCCGTGCAGGGCGATCCGCGCCGGCGGGAAGTCGGCGTGCAACGCCACGGCCAACTCGCCGCCGGTGGACACGTCCAGCGACAGACCCTCCTCGGCCACCCAGCGCGCGATCTCGGTGCACAGGAACGCCTTCGAGGCGTAGTGCACCTTGTCGCCGCCACCGAACGCCGCGGCGATCTCGCGGCAGCGGAAGCGGAAGTCCTCCTCGTCGATGACGAACAGCGGGGTGCCGAATTCGCGCGCGAGCTCCGAAACCGTCACTCCGGCGATCGAGACCTCGCCGTCGTCGCCGCGGATCAGGTTGCGCGGCCACACGTTCGGCGCCAGCAGCAGGATCTCGTCGGGGCTCTGCGGCTTGGCGGGGGCGCCGGCGTGGTGGACCTCTTCGGCGTGCCGGGGCCCGGCCGGGTGCGCGTTCACATCCGCTCCGGTGCGGTGACGCCGAGGATCTGCAGGCCGTTGGCGATCACCTGACGGGTGGCCCGGCACAGCGCCAGCCGCGCCCGGTGCAGATCCGTCGGCTCCTCGTCGCCCTGCGGCAGCACCCGGCAGGAGTCGTAGAACCGGTGGTAGTCGCCGGCCAGGTCCTCCAGGTAGCGGCACACCCGGTGCGGTTCCCGCAGGGACGCAGCAGTTTTCAGCACC
>Ga0265293_10004405_pt1 | contig 24853 bp, 29 predicted proteins | sample Munlanlewell138R_FD_192505 | JGI IMG/M metagenome (GOLD analysis project Ga0265293, IMG submission 192505) | Leachate microbial communities from a municipal landfill in Southern Ontario, Canada - Leachate well 138R | ecosystem: Engineered > Solid waste > Landfill > Unclassified | place: Canada...
ATTTTATCGTCTCTCAAGTCTCAGAGATAAATACAATCTCTTCTAATAACGCAAGAAATGTAGAAGAAATTGCAGCGGCAGCAGAGCATCTTAACTCTATGACGGATGAGCTTCATGCGAAGCTAGAAATGTTTAGAACGTAAGCACCTGTTTGCTTTGAACAACCCAGTCCGACAGAACCTGCATTGTTGAGGAAACTTTCTCATCAAAGTATGGCTCATTTTTAAAGATTCCACATCTAGCCTTACATGCACTGCAAGCTTGCAAGGCAACTCCACTCTCATAAAGTTTTTTTAACATTAAAACCAAATCATAGTCATAGTTTTGTGGTTTTTGTGTTTTATCTCTTGCCAAATCAACCGCATCATTCATCAAAAAAATATTTACTTTTTGTCCATCTTTATATAGAGTAGAAGCTAATCGCAGAGCATTGTATGCTATATCAGAGCCGTCATAAGGCTCATGGTTTAATATAATCGTTATCATTTTTTTCTCCTATTTTGCTATTTTTAGTATGCCTATTCCAGTTTTAATGGGATTGCCTGCCTTTGCCCATGCATCAATTCCACCTTGAAGGTTTTTGGCATTTTTATAACCCATTTTTTTCAATACTTGCGCGGCCAACGCACCGCGCCCACCGTTTCTGCAGTAGGTAACTATCATGCTGTTTTTATCTTGAATTTTACCAAGCACTTCCCATTCTAAATTACCACGAGTAATTGAAATAGTATTAACGCTAACAAATTCATTAAACAAGTAGCCTTCCGCTCTTTGTTCAGACTCTCTTACATCAAGAACGATAACCTTTTCATCTTCAATCATCTCTTTTAATTGATCCGAAGTAACCTCGCCCGCCTCTTTTTTTGCATCATTTATAAGCAACATTTTTGCATCATCTTGCCCATACACATTGCTAGATAGCAATCCAAGCAGTATCGTGCATACAAACAAGTTAGATAAATTTTTCAATTAAATTACTCCATTAGTTATTTGCATATTTAGGCATTAAACTAAATAGCTTTTAGTATGCTATACTTATTTAAAAAATTTGTCAAGGAAACAATGTGCTAGATATGCAACAAAAAATAAAAATATTTAAGGCACTTGGAAATGAGACTCGTTTTCTCATCTTTAAAAATGTCTTTACAGGCGGGTATGTATGTTCTATAGACAATAAAAATCCAAAGGTAAGTCCTCACTCCACCTGTGTAACTACAATCGCCCAACATTTTGAATTTTCTCTACCGACAATTTCAAAGCATCTACAGCTGCTACGTGAAGCCGGAATTATTAAAATGCAGAAAAAAGCAAACAAGATATATATCGAACCAAATATTGAAACCATAAGAGAGCTTGGGGGCTGCTTTACAAAACTAGTTGAAAATTTTGAAAACAACAGAGAGCTATTTTTTGACGACGTTATTTTAAAGTAACTTTTCAAATAAAGCAAAAAAGTTATGTTACACTTATGACAAAAAAATATGAGCAAAATAAATGAATAAAGAAAATCTAAAAAACAGACTCTCAGCGTTATCGTTATCCATGTTTAGAAAAGATTTTTTTGGTATATTTCACGGTTCTATTTCTGCTAAGACTGAATCAAACCGCTTTATTATAAATACAAAGGAGGCTATATTTGATGCACTTGAGAGCAGTAGCCTTATTGAACTATACTTTAAGAAAGATTATAGATGGAATCAGGCAAGTATTGACTCAAGTATCCACCATAGCATCTACTCTCAAATATCAGATGCCAAATTTATCTGCTTCAGTATGCCGCCTTTTACAACCGCCTACTCTCTTGATCACAATCTCATTACACCAAAAGATTATTTTGGCTACAAAGAGTTAGGCTCCATAGAGATTGTAGATCCTAGAAGTTTTGATGATTGGTATGATAGAGCAAACAGTGAGATTGCCTACTATTTTCAAAGTAAAAAAACAGACATCATGGTTATCAGAGGCTATGGGGTTTATACTTTTAACAGAGATATTCATGAGATGGCAAAAAAAATCGCCATTTTAGAGAAGAGCTGCAGACTTCTTCTGCTAGAAAATACTAAAAACGACTCTGTTTTTGACTAAGAGAGTAGTTTTATAGCCTCGTAAGCTGTATCCATCATCTTGTCGCACTCCTCTTTTGTAATGATATAAGGCGGCATAAAATAGACAACATGCCCAAGCGGACGAAGTAGCACACCATTTTTAAGCCCGTATTTATAAACCTTTAGCCCTACTCTATCCTCAGCTATGTACCCTTTTAGCTCCACCGCGCAAATCATACCTGTCTGCCTAATCGAAGCAACATTTTTAAGCTCTTGAAACTTCAAGAGTTTTTTGCCCATATACTCGGCTGTTTCTCTGTTTTTTTCTATAACATCATCTCTCTCAAAAATATCAAGAGTAGCATTTGCAGCTGCACATGCGAGTGCATTTCCAGTATAACTATGAGAATGTAAAAAGGCTTTATGTTCGCCATAGTCACAGTAAAATTTTGCATAAATCTCGTTAGTTGTTAGTACGACTGAAAGCGGAAGATAGCCACCAGTCAAGCCTTTTGAGAGAACTATAAAGTCTGGCGAGATGTTAGCGCTACTACATGCAAACATCTCACCGCTTCTTCCAAAACCGACCATGACTTCATCGGCTATCAGGTAAATGTCATATCTATTGCAAATATCACGCACCAAAACTAAAAACTCTTTATGATACATGTGCATATATCCCGCACCCTGAATGAGCGGTTCTAATATTATTGCACTTATCTCATGCGACTTCTTTTTACACAATTTTTCAAACTCTAAAGCAGCTTCTTTAGCCGACTCTATACTCATATCCTTTGGCACAGGGGTTTGCAGACTCTGAATTAAAAGCGGTTCATATGTATCTTTGTAAAGCTTTACATCGCCTACACTAAGCGCGCCTATTGTTTCACCATGGTATGAGTTAGTAAGAGAAACAAAAAGTTTTCTGTTTTTACCGCTGTTTTTATGCGCATGAAAACTCATCTTGAGTGCGACTTCAACTGCGCTTGAGCCGTTGTCTGCATAAAAACACTTCTCTAGCCCATTAGGTGTTAGTTTCACTAATCTCTCTGACAACCTAACAACTTGTTCATGCGTAAAACCTGCCAAAATCACATGCTCTAAAGTATCTAACTGCTCTTTAATTTTTTCATTTATATAGCTGTTGGTATGTCCAAAAAGATTTACCCACCAGCTGCTAATTGCATCTATATAAGAGTTGCCCTCAAAATCTTCTAAATATACTCCATGCGCCTTTTTTATAGGAATAAGCGGGAGCGTTTCATGATCTTTCATCTGCGTACATGGGTGCCACAACACCTCTAAGTCTCTATTTTTTAACTCTAAATTATTCATATACTACTTTTTTAGCTCCACGGCTTCATACTCTGGAGTATATTTAAGATTTGTACAAGCCAAAAGCCCATGCAGCTCCATCTCTGCTCCACTCACATCAAAAAGCTCTCCCCCTTCTTTGCATAAAAAAATAAACTTCTCATATTTACGATTATCTCTGTCCATATATTTTGAGTAAACAACATAGAATGCATCATTAAATTTAGGTACTTTAGAACAAGTGTCAATATATTTTTTGCACTTTTTATCTATACTCTTTATCTCTAATACATCAGATTGAATCGTGTTTAGCAATATTTCTGGCAACTTTGGTAACTCTTCTTGAATATTTGCATACTTTTTAATACCGCTCATGAAAACTCCTTTCTCTCTTGTTAATGCGTAGATTTTACCTGCTTTTCATTTACATTTCTATTAGCTATCTATATTTGTTTATTAAGCTAATTTTGGGTACTTTTTATCAAGCTTTAATACGAATTTACCTAAAATTACAAAAAAAACATACACAAAAGGCTTTAACTCGATGATTACATGGATGCAGAGACATAAAAAATATCTCATAATTACTATTTGGATTTCAACAATTGCTTTTGTCGGAGCCGGTTTTGTAGGCTGGGGGCAATACAGTTATGGAGATAAAGCCGGAGCCATTGCCAAAGTCGGCAGTGTAGAGATTACGATGGGTGAACTTCAAAAAAGCTACTCAAATCTTTATAATCAATACTCGCAAATGTTTCAAGGGGAGTTTGATGAGGAGAAGGCAAAAAGTTTTGGTCTAAAATCACAAGCACTTCAGTATTTAGTTCAGCAAGCGCTTATATTAAATCTAGCAAAATCTTACGATTTGCAAATTAGCGACGCAGAACTTTTAAATGAGATTAAGACACAAGAGTATTTTTTCAAAGATGGTGTTTTTGACAAAGAGACATACATACAGGTCCTTTTAAAAAACAACCTAAGTATAAAAGAGTTTGAAGCTGACATAAAAAAAGATCTTCTTATCAAAAAAACCCTCAATCTTCTTCCAGTTCAGACGAAAGAGAGTGAACAAAATATCTTAAAAACATCCATGAATATCGCCGATAAAATAGAGTATAAACTCTTAGAAGTAGATCAAATAAATATCAATACCTCAGACGAACTCTTAAAACCTTTTTGGGGAAAAATGAAAAGCAGTTTTATGAGTGAAGTAAGTTATGATGTAAAGTATATTAAACAGCCAAAAATATCACAAGAGTATGACGAGATGACAATCACTCAATACTATAATGAGAACAAGCTAAACTTCAAAAATGCTGAGGGCAAAGTGCTCTCTTTAGAGGAAGCTAAAGATAAAATAGTAAACGAATTAGACGCAAAAGAGAGTAAAAAAGAGGCGTTAAGAGGTTATATAGCATATAAAAAAGGAGAGCTTGAGGGAGTAGATGTAAAGAGTGCAACAATATCTATCTCAAACAATCCTTTTGGCAAAGATGCTATTGATGCAGTATCAAATTTAACTCCCTTATCCCCATTTTCTAAACCCGTACAAGTTGCAGATGATTACTTTACATTTGAGCTTGTAAAGATTAATAAGTCGCAGCCAAAAAATTATGAAGATGCTAAGAGCGAAGTTGTTGCCATGTATGTAGAGCAAGAAAAGAGAATCAAGCTCTTAGAATTAGCAAAAAAATCATTTGCTACATTTAAAGGTAAAATAACCGATTTTATAACGGTAAATGATTTTAGCAAACTAACAGATTTAAGTAGCAGTGAGGCAAATGAATTTATGAATGCCCTTATTACCAAAGAGAGCAAAAAAGGTTATATTACTTTAGAGAGTGGAAATATCGTAATGTATAGCATTTTGGAACAAAAACTGCTTACTAATGATAACAACGATCAAAACAATGTTATTGCTAGATTGAAAAGTGCTATGTTTAATGAAGGATTGATTAAAAACCTGCAAAACAAGTACAAAACCGAGATTTTTATCGAAGGACTCTAAGTTGAGCAGAACTGTTTTAGCCATAGATATTGGTTCAACGAAAATATGTGCAATTATCGCAGAGATAGCTGACGATAACACCATAGCTATAACAGGAGCGGGAATTTGTAAGGCGCAGGGTCTTAAAAAAGGAAGCATAACAAACATAGAGCTTGCTTCAAGATCTATAAAAACTGCATTAAATGATGCTAAAAGAGTCTCAGGCAGCGAAGTAAAAACTGCTATAGTCTCTATCTCAGGCGCTTACACAAAAAGTTTAAATTCCAGTGGTATCGTAAATATTCAAAACAAAGAAGTTAGCTTTAAAGAGATTGAAAGAGTCATGCAAACCTCTCTTTACAATGCTAACATTCCAAATGAGTACGAAGTGCTACATGCTCTGCCTTACAATTTCAAAGCTGATGATCAAGATTATATAGAAGACCCGCTTGGAATGAATGCATCAAGACTTGAAGTTGAAACACACATTATCACAACACAAAAATCAAATTTAAATAACTTAAGAAAAGCGGTTCGAGGAGCGGGCGTAGAAGTTGAGAATATTGTTCTTACCGGCTATGCTTCCTCTATAGCAACACTGAACGATGATGAAAAAGAGCTTGGTGTTGCCGTAATAGACATGGGCGGAAATACTAGCAATATTACGATTCACTCAGGCAACTCCATCAGATACAACGACTTTTTAGGAGTCGGCTCTAACCATGTAACAAGCGACCTCTCTATGGCACTACATACTCCACTCAATATTGCCGAGAGCGTAAAGTTAAACTACGGCTCACTTCTAAATCCGAGCAGTGATTTAATAGAACTTCCTATTATCGGCGATGAAAACACTACACATGAGGTCTCTCTTGAGGTTGTGCATAATGTTATTTATGCAAGAGTTGAGGAGACGCTCATGATTTTGGCTCAGTTTATTGAAAACAGCGGACTCAAAGATAAAATCGGAGCCGGCATAGTTCTAACAGGCGGATTCTCCCAAATGGAGGGAATGAGAGAGCTTGCGGTTGCAACATTTGGCTCTGTTCCAGTACGTCTAGCAAAACCAAAAGAGATGAACGGTCTTTTTGACACTCTTCGTTCCCCAGAATACTCAAGTGCAATCGGTCTTATCATGTACGCAGCATCTGCTTACACACAGTATGAGATAGATGTAAACAAGAGAGTTAGGCACTCAAATGAAGTTCTTATGGGTCATAGCAGTATAAACCTCAAAGAAGAGCCAGATATTTCAACACCTCACTTGCAAGAGAGCGAAAAAAAAGAGGGAATGGTTTCAATATCAATGAAAAAAAGTAAAAAAGATGACGAGGCAGGAGCCTTCAGTAAATTTTGGAACTGGGCAACACAGTTATTTTAAGGAGAGAGTATGGAACCGTTTTTAATTGAAGAAGCATGTAGCATAAATGGAGCGAGAATTGTAGCCGTAGGTGTCGGTGGCGGTGGCGGTAACATGATAGGTCACATGATTAAAGAGGGTGTTACTGGCATCGAGATGATTATGATAAACACCGATGCTCAAGCATTAAAAGAGACTAAAGGTGCAAAAACAATCCAAATAGGCGTAAAACTGACAAAAGGTCTTGGTGGCGGCATGAAGCCGGAAATAGGCAAAGAGTCAGCACTAGAGAACTATGATGAGATTAAAAAAGCTCTTGAGGGTGCTGATATTGTATTTATATCCGCTGGTCTTGGTGGCGGAACCGGAACCGGAGCCGCTCCTGTAATCGCAAAAATTGCCAAAGAAGTAGATGCACTAACCATCTCAATAGTAACGAAGCCTTTCATGTTTGAAGCACCAAAGAGACTTAAGCTTGCTAAAGCGGGACTTGAGGAGCTTAAAAAAGAGAGTGATTCTATAGTAGTTATTCCTAACGACAAACTCCTCTCCATAATTGACAGAAAACTGGGAATCAAAGATAGTTTTAAAATAGTTGACAGTGTTTTAGCACAAGCAGTAAGCGGGACAGCAGGCGTAATCCTCTCTAACGGCGACAACGACATCAACCTCGACTTTGCCGACTTAAAAACTGTTATGAGCCATAAAGGCATGGCACTTATGGGTGTTGGCGAGCATGAGGGTGAAAATGCAGCGTATGAGGCTATTAAAGCGGCTATTGAGTCTCCTCTACTTGACAATGTATCTATAAATGGGGCAATGGGTGTTCTTGTTCACTTCCACATGCATCCAAACTTCCCTATGCTAGAGACATCAGAAGCTATGATTGTGGTTCAAGAGAGTGCACATGAAGATGCAGATGTGATTTTTGGTACCTCTACGGATGACTCTCTTCCTGAGAATTATGTAAAAATAACTATAATCGCGACCGGTTTTGAGAAAGATTTTAGCACAGGTTCTAATAATGAGAATTTCGTCAGCGAGACTCCCTCTCCTGTTACAAAAATTCGTCCGAGACTTGTTGTCGGTGGAGATCTTGATGGAAACCATTTAGATATTCCGTCATATATGAGGCAACAGCAGGACTGATGCTCCTTAATTATTTAAACACCCTTTAAATAATTAAGGGTTGTTTGTCTATATATTTTATAAAAAGAGAGAGAAAATGAAATTTTTATTTGTGCTATTGTTTATAATGTTTTCTGCTTTTGCCTCAGATGTGCAGATGCAAAGTGGAGAGCTTTCGTCTGAAAATATGAAAAAGCAAAACAGAGAGGTTACCAAATTAGCCGCTCTAGAGTTATCAAAGGCACTGCCTGCAACAATCGATAAATATACAAAACTTATAAGCATCAGAGCAGACGATACTACGCTTGTTTATATATTTGAAATCGACATATCTCCAAAAAGTGATGAAAGTGTAAAAAAAGAGGATCACAGCAGAATGAAAGAAGCGGTAACTTTAGGCGTTTGCAGAAATTCAAAACGCTTTTTAGAAGCAGATATTTCAATTCAGTATATATATAACAGTACCCACAGTAAGTCGGAATTATTTAAGTTTGATATAAACAAAGAGATATGTTTTAATATTCTGAAATGAACAAAAATATCTCCACCAAGGAGGTTATCTCCTCTTTAGGTTTTTTTTCATCTCTTGATAAAGAGCAGATAGAACTTCTATCTTCTATCTCGGTTATACACAACTACTCTAAAGAGTATGTTATATATTACGAAAAAAAACAAAACAACTCTCTTTTGTACCTTTTAAAAGGTTTGGCAAAAGCATATAAAATAGACAAACATAATAACGAAATATTTTTACACTATATATATGAAAACTCTCTAATAACTGAAATATCAAATATAAAACAAGACACCCTTAACTCCTTTGCAAATGTAGCACTTCTAAAGGATTCTCAAATACTTCAAATAGATTACAAAAAATTTAAAGAAGAATTTTTAGATAAAGGTTTTCTCTGTTTTGAGTTCATCAATGAAATTATTTTAAAATCTCAACAACTCCAATCACTAGTAAATAGAGAATTTATCTTTAACTCTACTGCAAAAGTTGCTATGATGCTACATGATGATTTAGAAATATTTAACAACTTAAAAAGGGCGGAAATATCACTTATACTTCATATACAGCCGGAGACTCTCTCAAGAGTTTTAAACAGACTCAAAAGAGACAATATCATAGATTCAAAAAATGCGAAGATAGTAGTTTTAGACAAAAAAGCTCTAATCTCTATCTATGAGGAGTAAAACTTGAAAAAAATTAAAATTGTAGTTGCACTTTTATTTGTTCTCTCAATTACGCTTGCAACTCTTTTTAGCTACACGTCAAAAAGTATTTCAAAACATAATGATTTTATAAATACAATGAATGAGCAAAAAGATTTTACTCAAGAGATATCAAAAAATATTTTTTATATTTATAAAAACCCAAATAGTTCTACGCTAACACTAGATGACTCCATAAGAAAATTTCTAGATGCTATGGATTATAAAAAACAAAATATTATAACAAACGAAAATATTGCAAAACTTTGGAACTCTTTTTATCTTAATGTACAAAAAATTAGAAATCAGCTTAAAAACAAATCAATCTATTCAACTATTTTATTAGAAAAAAGTGTAAAAGAGATTTACAGCATTAATTTAAAACTAATTTTAGAGTTTAATACTATTATAGAAAAAGAGAAAGAGAATTTTTATGAAAAACAGAAGTTTTATAAATTTGTTCAATATTTACTTTTTATTTTTTTAGTGCTACTTCTTATTTACTTATTTACCGAGTTAAAAACAATCATTAACTTTGTTCAAAAATTTCTCTTAACTTCAAAGGAAATTATCACAAATGCATCAATTAAGGAATTAAAACCTATTGAAATAGACAATGCCTCTACATATATAACAGAAGCAAAAGATAATTTTAATTCGCTTGTAAAAAAGATAAACGACTCTGTTTCATACTCCGCTAACTCCATAGAACACACATGCAAATCACTGGAGATAACAGAGGAACATATAGAGGATTTAGTAGAATTAATATATGCTATGAATAAACAAACAAGAGATAAGGATTTAAGAAAAAAAGAAGATGCAGTTATACAATCTCTTGAAGAACTAAGCTCAACAGCCATTAAACTAAAAAATTTAAAAAATGACTTAGATGCTCTCATTTCATATTCTAAACTTAAAAATTAAAATTAATTCAATAATTTGACCTAGGTCAAATTATCAACCCCTAAATTTTATTACTATTTTGTTATCGTTTGAGTAATACTTTATACTCAAAGGAATTTAAGGAGCATATCATGAAAAGAAATTTTACTAAATTTTCTTCTGTTATCCTTGGCACTTCACTAGTGGCGACTGCATTAAGTGCTAGCAGCGGTGAATTGGCAGATGTAATGAAGAAAAGAGGACTATCTGAAGTTGATGTAGTTCGTGCTGCAAAAACTTATAACCCTTCGGGTGTAAAAGATGAGTTTGTTGTTTTCAGTTCAGCGGGTCAAGCCGGACAAGTAATAGTTTACGGCGTTCCGTCTATGAGAATTTTAAAATATATCGGGGTTTTTACTCCTGAACCTTGGCAAGGATACGGATTTGACGAGGAGTCAAAAAAAGTCTTAAGACAAGGTAATGTAAGAGGAAGAGAGATTAACTGGGGAGATACTCACCACCCTGCTCTTTCAGAAAAAGATGGAAAATATGACGGTAAGTGGCTTGCTATCAACGACAAAGCAAATCCTCGTATAGCAATTATCGACTTAGCAGACTTTGAAACAAAACAAATTGTTGTTAACCCTGTTTTCAAATCTGCTCACGGTGGAGCTTTCTTTACTCAAAACAGTGATTACATCATAGAAGCATGTCAATATGCTGCTCCATTTGATAATAACTATCACCCAATCGAAGCTTACAAAGAAGCATACCGTGGTGGTGTAACGATGTGGAGATTTGATTCTAAAAAAGGGAAGATTCAAGAAAAAGAGTCTTTTACGATTGAAATGCCTCCATATATGCAAGATTTAAGTGACTCAGGAAAAGGTGTTTCTGACGGATGGGGATTTACAAACTCATTTAACTCTGAAATGTACACGGGCGGAATTGAAGTTGGCATGCCACCAAACGAAGCTGGTATGAGTAGAAATGACACAGACTTCTTGCATGTATATAACTGGAAAAAACTTGCAGAACTTGCAAAAGACAAGAAAAATGTAAAAATCATTAATGACCACAAAGTCATTCCTATGGATATTGCAATTAAAAACAATGCACTATTCTTAATTCCTGAACCAAAATCTCCACACGGTGTTGACGTCTCTCCAGATGGTGAATACATCACAGTTTGTGGTAAGCTAGATACACATGCTTCTGTTTATAAATGGAGCAAAATTAAAAAGCTTATTGATAGTAAAGAGTACGCTGGAAAAGATCCATACGGTATTCCTATCTTAGATATGAAATCATCTCTTCATGGTCAAGCAGAACTGGGTCTTGGGCCATTACACAACCAATACTCTCCTATTGATGGCGAAATTTATACTTCACTTTACGTTGATAGTCAAATCGTAAAATGGAACTATAAAACTTTAAAAATTATAGATAAAGTAAATGTTCACTATAACGTTGGACACTTATGTGGAATGGAAGGCAAATCTGCTGATCCTCAAGGAAAATATATCATCTCATTAAACAAACTTGCGATTGATAGATTCCAAGGTGTTGGACCATTGCACCCACAAAACCACCAGCTAATCGATATAAGCGGTAAAAAAATGGATCTTCTTGTTGACATGCCTCTACCACTCGGTGAGCCACATCAAGCAGTTGCAATCAGAGCAGAGAAATTACACCCACATGTAAGATATCCAATGGGTACAAATACTAGAACTGATGAAATTCATGAAGGTAAAACTTTAGCGGGTCAAGAGAGAATTGAGAGAAAAGGCAATCAAGTAAAAGTATATGCTACTATGGTTCGCTCACACATCAACCCTGAGAGAATTACCGTAAATAAGGGTGATGAAGTAACTATGTACTTAACAAACCTTGAGCGTGCTCAAGATGAGGCACACGGTTTCACAGTTGACCATTACAATGTTCACGCTTCACTAGAGCCTGGTAAGACTGCAAGTATTAAGTTTACTGCTGACATTGAGGGAGTTTTCCCTTACTACTGTACAGAGTTCTGTTCTGCGCTTCACTTAGAGATGATGGGTTACCTAATGGTAAAAGATCCAAACAAAAAGTACGAAAGTGCACAAAAAATGAAAATGCAGACAATGACTCCTGCACAGCTAAAAGCTGAGTATGAAAAAACTGTTGCAACAAACACTGCGACTGATGCTGTTATACAATCAGTTGTGAAGTTCCTAAAAGAGAATAACTTTGATAAACATAAAGTTGTAGCGGATCTTGTAACTGATGCGTTTGATCAATATGGTCAAATACCAGCGCAGAAAAAACTGGCTGATGAAGCGGTTAAAGCTGGCGATTTGGAAAAAGCTATTCTTTTTGAAAATATGATTTGGCAATATATGGTTAAAACTGCCGATGTTGGAATCAGAGCAAAAGATGCACTTGTTAGACTTATAGCTACAAAACAGAGTTCTGCAGCTGCTAACGGCGAAAAAGCATTTGGCGAAGGTGGATGTGGCGGTTGTCACGTTATAGGTAAAGTTTCTTCTGGTCCAGACTTAACAGGTGTACTTGAGAGACATGGTAAAGATAGTCAAAAATGGGTAAGGGATTTTATTATGAATCCTGAAAAAATGTATGATGACCCATATGTTAAAGGTATGATTGATTACTTTAACCTTAGAATGCCTAATCAGCACATGGAAGAAAAAGAAGTAAAAAATATTATCGAATACCTAAAATGGGTAGATGAAAACGCTAATCTTTTCTAAGACTACGTTTTAAGTCAAAACAAAGGAGGGAGAAGAATTTATTCTTCTCCCTTTTTCATTTATACAATTTTATCATTATTTAAGCTTATAAAAACAATATTATAATATAATACATTATGAAATATAGTTTGAGGATTACTCTTAAATTTTAATTTTACATATAAAGGACTTTCACAATGAATAAAAGTTTGACAAAAGCAAGAGTTTTCGCCACTTTGGCTTTATTAATTTTAACCTTCTCTTTTACACTTCCAATATTAGGATTTCATGGAGTGTTAAATCAAATGGAGGACTCCAAAGAGAGTGAGATTTCATCTGTTAGTAAAACAATTTGGAATTTTTATAATCAAGGAAGATACAAAAGCGTTACTACACCAAAAGAAGCGCACAACGACTTAGATAAAATGATCTCTTCTACTGCAGAAGTCGGTCCTGCATCGATGCCTATCTGGGCAGTTTCACTTGAGGCACCAAACTATCCCAAAGATGCTTTTCCAGAGGGTATTCCCGTATTTTTCCATTTTGACGGTTATAGTGGAGAAGTTCATGAAATGAACACTATTAATCACTATGTTGGAATGGATCCAATGTGGGTTGGCGGTACAATAGAGAGAGAAATAGGAATATATGCTCTTTTAGCTCTATCTTTGGTTATAGTATATTTTATTGCCTACAATTCAAAAATTTTAAGCTATTTTATGTTGATTCCGGCATCTCTTCCTCTGCTATTTATGGCTGATTATTCATTCTGGTTATACTGGTTTGGGCATAATCTTCATGATTGGGGGATGTTTAAAATCAAACCTTTTATGCCTACTGTTTTTGGAGACGGAAAAATTGCTCAATTTACAACGCACTCTTATCCAACAATTGGCTTTTATCTAATTATTGCAATTAGTTTATTAAGCTTACTCGCTTTTTTTGCAAAACAAAAAGCTCTTAAAGAAACGAATATATAAAAATGTTTAAAATTTATTTTGCTTTATTTACTCTATTTTTGCCACTGTTAAACGCAAATGTATTGCAAAAAGCAATTGATGATGCTCCTGTGGGTTCTATCTTAAAGCTTCCTGCTGGAGTTTACAAGGGTAGTATTGTCATAAATAAGCCCTTGACTATTATAGGAAAAGAAGACGGCGTAGTTATTGATGGTGAGGGTAATGGAACTGTTATTAAAGTAAAAAGCTCTTACGTAACCCTCAAAAATCTAAAGATAATCGGCAGTGGCGATAGACATGAAAATATAGATGCGGCTATTACTATATCTGAAGCAAAACAGTGTGAAATAAGTAATTGTGTTATAGATGATTGTCTTTTTGGAATTGACATGCAGATGGTAAGTAACTCTATAGTATCCAACAACAAAATAACATCAAAGGATTTTGACCTTGGACTAAGAGGCGATGGATTGAGACTTTGGTACAGCAATGATAATATTATCAAAAAAAATTCGCTTATCAACTCTCGTGACATGGTTGTTTGGTATAGCCACGGAAATACTATAGAAGAGAATTTCGGCGAGCATTGCAGATATTCTCTTCACTTTATGTATGCCGGAAAGAACCATGTTATCAACAACAGATATCAGTACAATTCAGTTGGAATATTTTTTATGTACTCTAAAGACACAATAGCAACGGGCAATTTTATCAAGAGTTCCCTTGGGGCTACGGGTATGGGAATAGGATTTAAAGAGGTTACGAACTTTACGATTAAAAACAATACTGTTTTATACTGCGCGCAAGGACTTTATATAGACAGATCTCCGTTTGAGCCAGAAACTAACAACTGGATTGAGGATAATAAAATACTTTATAACGCAGAGGCCATGCATTTTCACTCTCTAAGTGAAGATAATATTATTAAAAATAATGTAATAATGGGAAATATTGAAGATGTTGTAAATGATGGAATGTCAAGTAAAACTTACAATAATGATATTAGCGAAAATTATTGGGACAACTATGAAGGCTTTGATCAAAATAATGATAACATTGGCGATACTCCGCATAAAGTTTATCGATATGCTGATCAGCTTTGGATTCACAACCCGGATGTTAAATTTTTCTATGGTTCGCCTGTTATCTCTTTACTAAATTTTTTAGCGAAACTGGCACCATTTTCAAAACCGCTTTTTTTATTTGAAGATGCAAAACCCATAGTTAAGATAGAAGGATAAATTTTGGAAAAAGTTAAAACAGATAAAAGAGAATTTATAAAATACTCCACACTGGGAGTATTAGGACTTGTTTTAGGCGGGGGTATGATATTTAGCCCTTATGTATTAAAAGCAGAAAATAGATTAAGACCACCGGGCGCAGTAGATGAAAAAAAATTTTTAGCTCTTTGCATCAAGTGTGGACAGTGTCTTCAAGTATGCCCTTATCACTCAATTAAACTTACCGATATGGCTCATGGACACGGAATCGGTACGCCATATATTGATGCAGATGAGAGAGCTTGTTATGCTTGTAATGCTGTACCTTGTGTTTTAGCATGCCCTAGTGGCGCGCTTGATCATCACTGTGAAAAACCTGAAGATATCAGAATGGGAATTGCTGTATTAGAGTTTCCAGACACTTGTCTAGCAATAAGCAAAACACCTATTCCTAAGGGATTTAATGACAAGATGCATAAATATACTAACTCTGTAGTTAATATTCATGAGTTAGAAGAAAAATTGTTAGAAAAATTTGATCAATTTGAAGGTAAAGCATGTACGTTATGTGCGGATATGTGCCCTATTCCAAATCCACTTAGTGCTATTGAAATGGTAGCTGATAGTGGTGGCGGGCAGAGACCTGAAATTTATAGCGGATGTATTGGTTGTGGAGCATGTCAAGACGTTTGTCCAACGACAATCGCATCAATTGTAGTTAAACCAAGAATGACATATGATGAGTATTACTCAAACAAAAAATAAGGCTGTAAAATGAAAAATTGTAGTTTAAAATCAAAGTATAAGAGTTTACTTTGTGTTTCTGGTGTTTTGTTGTTAAGTGTTTTTTCAGGATGTAGTGATAATAAAGAAAAAACAAAAACAGAAACTGCCTCTTTGTCTTCAAAAGAAGCTTCTATGCAAAAAATAGAAGTTACTCAAAATAAAGATGCCTTAGCGATAAAAGTAAAAGAGAAAGAGCGTGATGCAAATCAGAGTAAATCTTACTATTATGATTATAATATAAAAAGTGAATATGACCCAAATTCAAAACCGGCTAATGATGATGCATCAGTCAGAACGGCGCCAAGAACAGCAATTGATGCGAACTTATTTGTAAGAAGTCCTTATGAAGAAGTACAAATTTCAATGCTTGTTAAAAAACTAAGCAAAAAATACATAGTTAAATGCTCTGCTTGTCATAATGATTATGGAAATGGTGTTGTAGGACCTTCTCTTCTTGGAAAGGATGCTGATTATATTTATAATAAAATTGCACAATTTAAAAACGGTACGAAACAAAATGTGTTGATGACTGATCTTATTGACCAAATGGATGACAAAGAGATAAGAGAATTAGCTAACGAAATAGAGCAATTTAATAAATCTATAAATGAAATGAGGAAATAAAATATGAAAAACATAATCGTAGGAATATTAACAATTTTAATATTTGCACTAATGGCATGGACGGCTTCAAAAGGCGGAGCTTATCATGGTGGTAAACATTCAAAAGGTATTGGAAGCTTTGCGGATGAAAAAACTACAGCACAAGCTTCTCCGGTAGAAAAAAGCGATGAAGAAAAAGATGCTGATCAATTAAAAGCACTTAAAGATAAAGCCGGAAGTATCGGAAGCTTCAAAGTTAGTGACGAATACAAAAGCAAATGTTCTGCATGTCACGGAGCAAACGGTTCGGGAGAACAAGATGGCAGAAAACTTATGGGACCAGAACTTTATGGACAAAGTGCTGATATGATCTATAAAAAATTAATTGATTTTAAAGCAAATAGAATAGAAAATGTAATCATGAGAGGCTTGCTTATCAACACCAGTGAAGAGGAACTAAGAAAATTTGCAGATGAAATTGGAGAATTTCCAGCACGTGCAGCTGAGGCTAATAAGTAAAACCGACAACTGATAGCAAACAAAATGGAGCTTTAGATGGATAAATACAATAATAGAGAAACGATAAAGAACAGTTCTTTTTGGTCAACATTTTTTGATACTACAAGAGATGGGAAAAAAATTTTTAGTTACAGAATGAAGAGATGGATATTGGTAATAGCCATACATTTACTCTTCTTTCTATCTTTTCGTATTGATATTCAAACATTAGAGGGAACACTTAGTGGTTCAAGATTTTTAGGTTTTCATCTTATAGATATCTTTACGACTATGGAGCTTTTTTTAGCTACTTATGAATTGCCTATCAATATGATTATTGGTACAGTAACTATACTTATTTTATACCTATTGGTTGGTGGTAGAAGTTACTGTTCATGGGTATGTCCTTATGGAATTTTAAGTGAAATCGGCGAAAAAATACATAATACTCTTGTTAATAAAAAAATTATTAAAGAGAGAAAATTTGACCATAGAGTAAGACACATATTTTGGGCAATATTTTTAATGCTCTCTCTTACAACCGGGTACCTAGTTTTTGAAACATTAAACGTAGTCGGCATACTTAGCAGAATGATTGCATACGGCTGGAGCTTAGCGCTACTTTGGGTTGTTGTTGTTTTTGCTTTTGAAGTTTTTTACTCTAGAAGAGCGTGGTGTACATACATTTGTCCGATTGGAACAACCTATGGCTACATAGGGAAAATATCTGCTCTAAGAATTGAGTGGAATGATAACTGTGATCACTGCATGGTGTGTCATGATGTATGTTTTGAAAATCAGGTGCTTGAGATTACAAAAGCAAAATATGACAAGCAAAGAGAAGAAAAAGGAATCACAAGAGAGTATATCACAGGAGCAGATTGTACACTCTGCGGAAGATGTGTAGATATCTGTCACGTGGATGCTCTTAATTTTGATTTTAGATTAAAAAGTTTGGTGTAATTATGATAAAAGTTTCAAATCTCACAAAAAAATTCGCTCAACATGTATCTCTTGATAATGTTAGCTGTGAGTTTAATAAAAATGAATCCATAGCCTTGATGGGTGCAAACGGTGCCGGAAAAACAACTCTTATACGCTCAATCCTCGGATACTATCATCCTGATTCGGGAAAAGTATCAATAGATGGTTTTTGTCCGGTTAAAGAGCGGGTAAAAGTGCTGCAAAATATCAGCTTTGTGCCGCAACTTCCACCTCCTATTAAATTAAATATTCAAGAACTTATGCAGTATGTTTGTATGAGCACTGATATAGATAAAGAGCTTATTGAATACTACTCAAATGAAATGAAGCTTGACATAAAAGCAAATCTTTACAAATCATTTTTTAAACTAAGCGGCGGTATGAAGCAAAAACTGCTTATAGCAATTAGTTTAGCCAAAAAAAGTAGCATCATTATATATGACGAACCGACTGCAAATCTTGATCCAAAGGCAAGGGATGACTTCTATAGGCTTTTAAAACAAAATGAAGATGAAAAAGTTCTTCTTTTTGTTACCCACAGACTAGAAGAGGTTCAAGGGTTAGTAAACAGGCAAATATATATGGATATGGGAAAAGTAGTCGCAGATGAAAGAGTTTAAATTTTCATTTTTTATCTTAAATTTTTTACTTCTGTTTTTTATATCCGGATGCAATACATCAGGCTCTATCTCTTCTGAAGATAATAGCAGCAAACACAAAGATATCTGCCCAAAATGCAGCATGGAGCTTCCTGCATCAAATATTCACACGGCGAAGCTTCAAGTACAAGAGAGAAGCTACAGTTTTGATGATATTGGGTGCCTGGTTCTTTGGAGCAAAGATAAAGAGATAAATATGGACGAAGCAGAGGTTTTTACAAATGATACACATAGATACATAAGCGCATCAAAAGCCTATTTTGTATTCAATGAAAAGACACCTATGAACTATGGATTTGCCGCTTACGAACTTGAAAAAGAAAACTCGATAAAGATTGATGAAGTAAAACTCAGGATGCTAAGAGGCGAACACATGGCAAATCCTAAAATTAGAAAACAGATACTCGGGTACTAAAGGATTGATTTGAAAAATTTATATTTAATCGCATATTTAGATTTAAAAGAGTCTATAAGAGCCAAATGGTTTTTGGTATATTCTCTTGTGTTTGGAGGGTTGATCGCCCTTTTTTTTATAGCAGGAGTAACAGAATCTCAAGTTATGGGATTTAGCGGACTTAGCAGACTTTTGCTTATGTATATACAAATCACGATAGTTATACTTCCCATATTTATACTTATAACTACCGTACGTTCAATTTCAGGAGATAGAGACAATCATATCCTTGAGTATATGCTCTCTTTTCCAATTTCGCTTAAACAGTATTATTGGGGTAAAATTATAGGCAGATTTATTACAGTATATCTACCTGTAATTTTTGCCATGATAATAGCTGTCGTATATGGTTTCATAAAAGGTGCAAGCATTCCATGGAATATATTTTTCTTATATACTGGCTTGCTTTTTTCCCTATCTAGCGCCTTTTTAGGGATTGCATTTTTTATCTCTTCTTTTGTAAAATCATCTGAAGTTGCACTTGGAATCTCATTTTTCGTATGGATATTTTTGCTGGCATTTATTGATATAGCTCTTATTTCACTAATGATGCAGCAAAGAGTAAATGAGGAGTTGATTATATTTATAGCTATGATTAATCCAATGGAGCTCTTTAGGGTAGCTGCCATTTCATTGTTTGATCCTGAGCTTACAGTTATGGGTCCGGTTGCATTTTATATACTTGATTTGATGAGTCAGAGCGTATTCGTTCTTTTATCGATTGGGTATCCTCTTTTGCTAGGATTGTTTTTTGCATTTCTAGGATTTAAAATATTTGAAAAAAAAGATTTGGTTTAAAGGAATTTTTATGTATAAAAAAATATTCACATCGTTGGTAATTACCTTATCAGTATGGCTTGCTTCATCTTTGAGTGCAAACGACTCTTATGTAATGGATTACGATAAAGAGACGACTTGTTTAGTGAGAAATTTTAAAGTGTATGAAAATCCTCAGTGGGTTTCAAAAATAGAGCTTACAAACGGCAAGAAACTCTTCTTTTCATCTCCTAAGTCAATGATAGAATTTTACCTTGTTCCTGGAAGATGGTTTGATATAGGAGTAAAAAGTGAGGAGGATTTTAAAGATATCCTTGTTACAAATTTTGCAACTCTTAAACCTATAGATGCGAGAGGTGCTTTTTTTGTTTACGGTAGCAATACAACCTCGCCTGCGGGAGATGACTTGGTACCCTTTGCAACTTATGAAGAGGCTAAAAAATTTGCATCAACACACAACGGAAAAAGAGTAATGAGTTTCAATCAGATATCTGATGCACTTATTCGATTACTTAACGGAAGCTTATAAGGAGTTAATATGAAACCCACACCGATAAATAAAGAGATAGTGTTAGATCCAAAAAGATATATTGTTAGCGAAACAGATGAACAAGGCAAAATCACTTTTTGCAACGATTATTTTGTTGAAATTAGCGGTTACTCAAGGGATGAGCTTTTAGGACATTCACATAATATCATTAGACACCCTGATATGCCAAAAGTTGTTTTTAAACTCTTGTGGGAGACCATCTCGCATAGAAAAAACATCAATGCTGTTATAAAGAACTTGGCTAAAGATGGAAGATATTACTGGGTTTTTACGGAGTTCGAATCAAGAAGTGACACCGATACAGGCAAGATTATCGGTTATAGCGCAGCTAGAAAAACAATCTCAAAACATGTTATAGAGATTATATCAGGTTTATATGCGAAACTTCTGGAGATAGAAAAAGAAAAAGGGGTTGATGCAAGCGAGGAATATCTTAGCAGTTATCTAAAAAATAAAGATGAAAATATAAATTTTCAAAACTTTATGGAAAATATTCATAAATTTTATTAAATTCAGCGCAAAGCTTGCTTGCGCTGAACTCATTTGACCTCTAAATAACTTAGAGATTTTTTATGATTCTCTTCGTCTCCTCATATCCTATTTGAATTAAATTTTTTATTTGCGACATATCTACGGCATTAAATTCCGACAAATCTGGCTTGATGATAATATTGGCATCTTTTGTCTGTGCTCTTTTATTGATTTTTACTAAAAAATTAAAGCTGTTATAGAGAACCTCAATAACATTCTCAGGCTTTTTGTAAGAGCGATCAGGAATAAGATCTACGCCAATTACAAAATCAATATCTTTACCCTTTAAAGCACTAAGCGGGATATTTTCTACTATCCCGCCATCAACTAGAAATCTACCTCCAAGTTCAACAGGCACAAAGATTCCTGGGATGCATGTGCTTGCAACTACAGCATCTGCCACACTTCCTTTGTCTAAGATAATCTTCTCTCCAGTCGTAATATCCGTAGCTATCATGCCCAGCGGTATATTTGACTCATTAAACTTCTTCTCACCTATATTCTCTTTTATCATCTCACCTACCTTCTCATTTGAGAGGACTCCATATTTTGAGAGAGTAAGGGAAGATAGCTTTTTCCACTCAAACTTAGTGACTATCTCTTCTATCTCTTTGGGAGTTTTTCCAAAAGCATAAAATGCTGCGACAATAGCACCCGCACTTGTGCCAGATATCGCTTTTATCTCAATATTTTTTTCTTCCAGTGCATATAAAACACCGATATGAACAGCACCCAATACTGCCCCACCGCCAAGAGCTAATCCTATCTTTTTTTCTTTAAGGCTACTCAAGCTTGCTCCTCTTTGTCTTTTTTACTGCTTGAAATTCCTGCTGTCATTATAAATCCCAGAGCCTCTTCTGTTTTCATATCAACGAAAGTTATATTTTTTTTCGGGATAAAAAGAGAGTATCCACCGACTTGATAACTCATCTGAAAATAGACAACCACAGGTTCTTCCATATCTAAAAATTTAAATCTTTTTAAATCTTTAGAGGTTACAATGCCCATAATTTTCGCATCAAGGGCAGGTAAGTCAACAAGAACAACAGTATCGTTTTCCTTGCTTTTGAGATTTGAAAAAAAGTTGAAAAAATCTTTTATTGCACCATAAAGAGTATTTATAAGAGGTGTTTTATCAACAAGAGCTTCAAAAAAATCTCTTATTTTTTGTACAATCCAGAGCTTCAAGAGCAACCCGACAAAAAATACGATGGCGATGCCCGCTATAAATCCTAAGCCTACAACATAATACTCTTTTGGCACAACTAGTAAAATCAGGTTGCCAAAGAAATTCTCCGTTGTTTTTAAAATCCAAACAAGTACGTATAAAACTAATGCTGTTGGGAGTACAAGGCTAAGACCGTTTATAAATGTTTTCATAAAGTCCTCTTTGTAAAATTTAAAGATTGTATCAAAAAATTTATTAAAGCTCTAAAGAGGTGCTCTAATGTTAGAATTTCAAAAAAAATAAGGCAGTTGCATGTTAATGACGATGGTAGTAATTTATACTCTTTTTGTACTTGTTTCAATATACACAAGTGTGATGCAGATAGGATATGTAAATATGACAAAGGGAGGCAAAGCTATTTTACTTGCAGAGAATGATTTTATAAAAGCTGCGAACTACAGTATTGCCAAAGAGAGAATGAGTATAACTAGTATGCTTATAGACTATATCGTTTTTTTCTTATGGATAAGTTTTGGAGTTAAATTTCTAGAACAAAACATCTCTTTTTTAGTTCAAGACGGCGAAAATACAGCGCTTTTAAATATTGCCATAGTTATGGGTTTTTTGGTTATAAACTCGCTCATCTCTCTGCCATTTTCATACTATGAAAAGTTTGTTTTGGATGAGAAATTCGGTTTTAACAAATCCACTCTAGCACAATGGGCAAAGGATACTCTTATCTCCTTTATCATGACGCTTCTCTTTGGTTCTTTGGTAGTCTGGGGTATTTATGCGATAATCTCTAGTTTTACTCTTTGGTGGGTTTGGAGTTTTGCGTTTATCTTTGCAGTCGTAATTCTTATAAATATGTTCTATCCCACCTTTAGAGCGCTCTTTTTTGACAAACTCACTCCCCTGAAAAACGAGGAGCTTGATGCGCAGATAAAAGATTTAATGGATAGAACCGGCTTTGTAAGCTCCGGCGTTTTTGTAAGTGATGCCAGCAAGAGAGATGCAAGACTAAATGCCTACTTTGGAGGTTTTGGGAAAACAAAGAGAGTTGTTCTTTTTGACACGCTTATAGAAAAACTCACAACCAAAGAACTTTTGGCAGTTTTAGGACATGAGCTTGGACATTTTGCACATGGAGATATCTATAAAAATATTGCTCTTGTGGGAGCCATGCTCTTTGGGATGTTTGCCCTTTTTGGCAATCTGCCGAGTTCGCTTTATGCTGAACTTCAAGTTGAAAATGCACCCTATGCAATTATGATTTTGATTCTTCTTTTTATGCCGGTTTTAGGTTTTTTCATGATGCCAATAATGGGAATTATCAGCAGACATAATGAGTATGCAGCAGACAAAACAGGAAGCGAGCTTGGAGGAGCAGGAGGAGAGATAGAGCTTGCAAATGCTCTAAAAAAACTTGTTAGTGAGAACAAAAGTTTTCCGCTCTCACACCCGCTGTATATCTTTTTTCACTATACACACCCGCCTGTGCTAGAAAGACTCAAGGAACTTGGCGTTGATATAGAAACAAATGATAAGAGTGCTTTAGGAGCTGCATGTCAAGCGGATATTTAGTAAAAGATATTTTAAAAGAGATAACTCTAAAATTAGCACCTAATGTTAAAAGAGCATCAAGAGAAGCGCAACTCCTTTTAATGCACCATTTAGGCGTAGATGAGCTTTGGCTTATAACAAATCAAGACACACTTGTAAAAGAGAGTGAAAAACTTTTAAAAATGGCACACAGAAGAGCTAAAGATGAACCCCTAGAGTATATTACGCAGAGAGTTAGTTTTTATAGTGAGGAGTTTTTTATCTCAAAAGGTGCGCTTATCCCTCGTCCTGAGACGGAGCTTCTCATTGATGAGGTGCTCAAAAATATAGATGATAAAAATGCCGACATGACAATCGCAGAAGTAGGTGTCGGAAGTGGGATTATCTCTATCATGCTTGCAAAGTTTCTGCCAAATGCAAAGATTATAGCAGTGGATATTTCAGAAGCCGCATTAGAGATTGCAAAGAAAAATATTCACATGTTTAATCTCCAAAAGAGAGTTGAGTTAAGACTCGGTTCGTTTCTAAAACCCATAGATGAGCATATTGACTACTTGGTTTCAAACCCCCCTTATATCGCAAATGATGCTGCACTTGAAGCAAATCTCTCTTATGAACCACAAAATGCTCTTTTTGGCGGTGTTATCGGGGATGAGATGATAAAAAAACTTCTTGATGAAGTCTTAAGTAGAAATATTAACTTCTTAACGTGTGAGATGGGTTATGACCAAAAAGATAAAATAGTGGCTTATTTAAAAGATAGATCCTTTGGAGAAATTGCGTTTTATAAAGATTACAGCAGTTTTGACAGAGGGTTTACACTAAGGCTATAATTTTTGAAAAGAAATATTTATATAGATTTTACATATCTTATTGTTTTGGCTGCTTCCTTTGGAGCGGTTTTAGTTTTAGGAGCTATCGTAGCTCCTATTGTTTTTCATTCAGATAAGATTTTATACTTTGTTTTACTAGATAACTACAATGCCGGAATTATTATGAGTGAGATTTTTCGCCGTTTTAGCTATTGGATTTATTTTTTAGCTTTTTTTGTTAGCGTATATGAACTACTTATGTATAAAAGAGGACAAAGAGATGCCATTCTCTTTGGCAGCTCTGTTAGCGTCGTTTTCTCTTCCCTTATGTTTAGCGCAATTTATTCACCCAAAATTCTCTCTATGCAGAGACTTGGAGTAGAAGCTACACAAAGTGACACCTTTAATAATATTCATTTAGCGAGCGAATTGGACTTTAAAATTTTAGCAGTAGCTCTTCTTATATTATTTATAAGAAGATTAATGTTTCTTAGGATACAATAATGCACTTTTTCATATACCTTATTGCATTTTGAATATTTTTTAACAAAATAGGCGAACAAAAGAGACTTTAGCTTGCTTTTTTGTGAAAAAACTTCTTCTTGTGTAAAGTATAAAAAAAA
>Ga0265293_10004406_pt1 | contig 24839 bp, 15 predicted proteins | sample Munlanlewell138R_FD_192505 | JGI IMG/M metagenome (GOLD analysis project Ga0265293, IMG submission 192505) | Leachate microbial communities from a municipal landfill in Southern Ontario, Canada - Leachate well 138R | ecosystem: Engineered > Solid waste > Landfill > Unclassified | place: Canada...
GTTCCATGAGTGGAAATTCGCTTTGTATATTCGGAATTGAAGCTTCGTTTATTGATCCTGTAACTGATGTATTATTAGTTAATTTAACAACAAGTCCAAATTCTTGCATAGAACATGGTGGTGCAAATATTACTATTTTAAACTCTTGCAATCCTAATCCTACCATAAATTGGAGTACTGGTGCAACCGGCTTGAGTGTAAGCAATCTTGAAGCAGGAAATTATTCCGTTACAGTAACAGATGCTTCGCCTTGTAATGATACAATAATTAATTTCTCAATAATCGATCAAACTTATTTTGCTATTGATATAACAAGCATAGGTAATGCGTGTGTTGAGCCGGTACAACTAACAGCAAATGTTGATGGTGGAAATCCCGCTGATGTTAGTTTTGTATGGAATACATCTCCGGTACAAACAACACAAAGCATAAGTGTAAGTAGCGGTGGAACTTATTCTGTAACTGCTACTTATGGTAATTGTGAAGATCAAGCAAGTATTGAAATTATTGGTGGAGATTTTGACTTTGAAATAGATTATTCTCCTTCAATTTGTGAAGGCAACAGTGGATTTGCCCAATTTAGTTTAATTACAGGAACGGGTCCTTTTAATTATCTATGGTCAACTGGTTCTACACAAGATAATATTTCAATTACTTCTCCAGGTGAATATTGCTTAACTGTTACGGATATGGCAAGTCTTTGTCAATTAAGCAAATGTGTTAATGTAAATATATTTCCTTCTTTTAATATTAATGTTACAACAAGCGACTTGGTATGCTATAATGAGCATAATGGAAGTGCAACAGCCACAGTTAGCGGAGGAGCACCTGAATTTACTTATAATTGGGACGGCGTGATTGCAGGTTCAAGTGTTTCAAATTTAGGTCAAGGCGAACATACTCTCATTGTTACTGATGCTAATTCTTGTTCTAGCACAACTTCTTTTGTTATTAATAGCCCACCTGAACTTATAGCTAACATTTCCCAAGACCAAGGAATATGTTATGGTGAGCAAGCTGTAATAAATGTAAATGTTAGTGGTGGAGTTCCGCCTTATACATATTTTTGGTCAGACGACCCAAACAATCATGATACTGAAAGAACTGTTCAACCCGAAAGCACAAGCCAATATACTGTTAATGTTTATGATGCAAACAACTGCGAAGTTACAGCACAAACAACAATTAGCGTAAGTCAGCCTATTGTTTTAGATATAAATGTAACTAATAATATCTGCTACGGAGTTTGTGATGGAAGTGCTAATATTAACATTACAGGTGGCACAGCTCCTTTTACATTTAGCTGGGAAAGTAATACCGAAACATGGACAGGTATTTGTGTTGGCTCTTATTCTGTTACAGTAACAGATGCAAACGCTTGTTCTAGTGAAGCAAATTTCGAAATTTCAGAATCCGCTAATGAAAAATTATTATCAAACTTTGTAGATATTAATAATGTAAGTTGTTTTGGTTTTAGCGATGCAAATGCAAATGTAATTCCAAATGGCGGAACGCCACCTTATAATGTAAACTGGCAAAATGAAGTTGAACAAGATGGTTTTATAGGATTAAATATGCCTGCAAATATATATTTTTATATTACTGTTACAGACGCAAATAATTGTCATTATTTAGACAGTATAAAATTTTCCCAACCACCAATTTTAGAACTTAGTGGTAATACTAATCCAATTATTTGTGGCGAATCCGGTGGGATAGGTACAGTTCATGCAAGTGGCGGTACTCCACCTTATGAATATTTGTGGCAGAATAATGAAACTACAGAAACTGCTACAGAATTATCTTATGGGCAAAATTTTGTAACAGTTACTGATGCAAATAATTGTAGCGAAAGCTTGAACTTATTTGTAAATATGACAGGCATAATTTATGGTAATTTTATTATTTTACAAGAAAATTTATGTTATAATGATAGTATTGCAACAATAAAAGCGGTATTTGACAAAGGTCGAGCTCCTTTTACATATTCTTGGTCAAATGGACAAACAGATTCTATTGCAACAGGTTTTCCCGCAGGCGAACATTATGTATATATATCAGATAAATATAATTGTTCAGACAGTGTACATTTTATTATAACAGAACCAGATTCTTTAATTCCAAATTTTACAATTAAGCAACCTTCTTGCACAGGGATATATGATGGAAGCATAGATGCCAATCCTAGCGGAGCAAGTCCTTATTATACTTATTTATGGAATAATAATTCTACTGATAGTATAATTACAAAAATTACAGATGGAATTTATTATGTAAGTATTACTGACTCAAACGATTGCGAATATGCTTACGAAATTGAATTAGTTGAATCTGATTTTTGTTTAGTTTTTTATAATACAATTACACCCAATGGAGATGGCGAGAATGATACCTGGATAATTAAAAATATTGAAAAAATTCCAAGAAACGAAGTATGGATTTACAATAGAATTGGTAATCTAATATATTACGCAAAAGAATATCAAAACGACTGGGATGGAACTTATAATGGAAAAGATGTTCCTGAGGGAACTTATTATTATATTGTAAGTACAGGTACTTGGGAAGAACCATACAAAGGACATATAACTGTAATTCGATAATATTATGAAAACTAAAATAATAATAATTTTAACTGTTTTATCATTAATCAGTTTTAAAAATTACGCACAGCAATTAGAACATCACAGAAATTATGTTTATAATATTGCTATACACAACCCTTCGGCTATTTCTTTGTCCGAAATTCCTGAAATAATATTAAACCACAGGTCGCAATGGATAGGATTTTCCGGTGCACCGCGTATTTCGTCAATTTATGGAAAATATTTATTCCGCCAAGATATGGGAGCTTCGGCTAGTATGCTTTACGATAAACTTGGATTAAACCAAAAACTAAGTTTTAACCTTGCTTATTCCTATATTATTCCCACTGATAACTTTAACTTAAGTTTTGGATTAGCTTGGACATTTAATCAAATAAAAATTTTATCAACAGAAATGGTAGTTCATGATATTAACGATCAAATTTTAAACTTAGATTCTAATCAACAAATATGGAAACCTGACGCTAATATAGGAATGATGTTTAACGCTAAAAACTTTTTTGCAGGATTTTCAATAGTTCAATTATTCAAATCTAAATATAAATTTCAGCACAATTTAAATGATGTTTCTGCTCTAATTCAAGATGCCAGACACCTGTTTATTACCGGAGCTTATCATTTTAGGTTTGAAGAAAACCAACATAGTATAAGCCCTATCTTAAACTTGTACAGTACAAAAGGGAGTCCATTCAAATTTGATATAATGGCAAATTATACTTATAAAAGTACTTTTAGCACCGGCTTAGCATTAAGTAAAGGAGACGCATTAATATTTTCTTTAGGATACAAATACGACAGATTTACAATAAGTTACGCTTTTGATTTTGTAATTTCAAGAATTAGAAATGTTAGTAGTGGTGCTCATGAGATTACATTTGGAGTGTATTTGTTTGATAAAAAAGCAAGTGGTTTTTCTAATCCAATGTTTTGATAAATATTTCCTAAAACACTTTTATAAAACATAGAACAAAAAACATTTAGCATTCTTTAATTAGAATAATTTATTTAATTTTACAAAAAATTATTTTATGAAAACTAGGTTTTTATTATTTGCATTTATATTTTGTTCAAGTTTAAGTTTTGCTCAAAAACAAGAATTTGAATCGCCTGCAAAAACATCAAAACAATCAACAGTTTTATTTAAAAACTTAGTTTATGATTTTGGAAAAATTAAACATCAATCCGAAGCCAAAGCTGTTTTTGTTTTTAAAAATATAAGTAAACAGCCTGTAAAATTAACTAATGTGCAAACAAGTTGTGGTTGTACGGCAGCGGATTGGCCAAGAGAAGAGATAGCAAAAAGGAAAAAACAAAAAATTTCAATTATTTACGATTCCAGAATAGTTGGTAAATTCCAAAAATATGCTTATGTTTATGTTCAAGGACTTTCAGAACCTATTCAATTGCAAATTAAAGGGGAAGTTTTGCCTTTAGAAATAGAAAAACAAGAAATTGCAGAGCCTAATAAAGCAGAAAAGAAAATTAAAATTTCAGATGATAAAACTGTGAAAAAAGAATTTGAAAATCAAAATATAGAAAAACAAAAAAATAAAATTAATAATAACTAATATATTTAAAAATTATGCCAAAAATTTCTAACAAAGGTATGGCAATGCCATCTTCACCAATTCGTAAACTTGTTCCTTATGCCGAGGCTGCAAAAGCACGTGGCGTTAAAGTTTATCATTTAAACATTGGTCAACCTGACATTAAAACACCTGAACTTGCTTTAGATGCAGTTCGGAACATGAAAGAAACAGTAATTGAGTACAGCCATTCAGCCGGAAATATTTCTTATCGTAAAAAACTAGTTGAATCATATAAAAAAATAGGTATTGATGTTACAACTGATGAAATTATTGTAACAAATGGCGGTTCAGAGGCAATTACAATTTCTTTTATGTCAACTTTGAACGAGGGGGATGAAGTTATTATTCCAGAACCATTTTATGCAAACTATAATGGCTTTGCAATTCAAACCGGTGTGGTTATTAAACCAATTACTTCTAGTATTGATAACGATTTTGCACTTCCATCAGTTGAGGAGTTTGAAAAACTTATTACGCCAAAAACAAAAGGTATCGTAATTTGCAACCCAAACAATCCAACAGGATATTTATATTCAAAAGAAGAATTATATCAACTTGCAGAAATAGTTAAAAAGCATGATTTATATCTGTATTCTGATGAAGTTTACAGAGAGTTTTGTTATGACGGAAACACTCATTTATCTGTTTTAAATATTCCTGGTTTAGAGCAGCATGCAATTATGTTAGATTCAGTTTCTAAACGTTATAGTATGTGTGGTGTTAGAGTTGGTTGGATTGTTTCTAAAAATAAAGAAGTAATGGCTACTGCTATGAAATTTGCCCAAGCAAGACTTTGTCCGCCATCTTTAGGGCAAATTGCTGCCCAAGCCGCCATCGACACTCCTGATTCATATTTTGAGGAAGTTTACAATGAATATATTGAGCGTCGCGACTTTATGGTTGCAGGATTAAATAAAATACCCGGAGTTTATTGTCCAAATCCAAAAGGAGCTTTTTATACTGTTGTAAAACTTCCAATAGACGATGCCGACAAATTCGCACAATGGATATTAGAAGAGTTTGAATATAATAAACAAACTGTTATGATGGCTCCTGCTACAGGTTTTTACAATACAAAAGGTTTAGGAAAGAATGAAGTTAGAATTGCTTATGTTTTAAAAATTGAAGACCTTAAAAATGCAATAGAAACACTACAAAAAGCTCTTGAAGTTTACCCTGGAAGGGTTGATTAGTATGTGGTATTTAGTGGTTAGTGCTTAGTATTTAGTTGTTAGTGGGCGAAATGCGAGAAGCACTTTCGACTTTATAGACTTTCGACTTTACAGACTTTCGACTTTAATTACTCACTCTGAAAACTCTAAATTTTAGTTCCATATTCCATTAATTATTTCTCCACAATTTTTGCATTTACCTGAAAATTCATTAGTTTCTGTTTTATAAGTTTTTCTTTTTATTAAAGTTTGTCCGCAATTTGAACAGTTTGTATTTCCTTCTTCTTGATGAACATTTCCTAAATACACATATTTAATTCCTTTTGATTTTGCAATTTGAGCAGCTTGTTCAACCGTTGCTACAGGGGTAGGGGGGACATTTTGCATTTTGTAAGAGGGAAAAAACCTACTGAAGTGTAAAGGAGTTTCAGCAAAATTGTTTTCTACCAACCAGTCGCACATTTCTGCAATCATTTCCATATCATCTGTGTGGTTTGGAATAATTAAATTTGTAATTTCTAACCAAACATCGCTGTCTAGTAAAATTTTTAAATTATTTAAAATTGGTTCCAAGCTTGCACTAGTTATATCTCTATAAATTGAATCCTTAAAAGCTTTTAAATCAATGTTTGCAGCATCTAAATAAGGTATTAATTCTTTTAATGGTTCTGGATTTATAAATCCATTTGAAATAATTATGTTTTTTATGCCATTTTCCTTAGCAAGTTTAGCTGTTTCAAGAACAAATTCGTAAAAAACCGTAGGTTCTGTGTAAGTGTAGGCAATAGATTCACATTTATTTTTCTTTGCCGAAGCAACAATTTGTTCAGGTGTAGCTTCAATATATTCTAATTGTAAAGGGCTATTTTGGGATATTTCTGAATTTTGACAATTTTTACAGTTCATATTACAACCAGCAGTACCTAAAGAAAAGCTTGAGCTTCCAGGTAGAAAATGATATAAAGGTTTTTTCTCTATTGGGTCAATATGTATAGCAACTAAATTACCATAACTTAGGCTAATTAGTTCACCATTTATATTTTGTCTTGTTTTGCAGCGACCAATTTTACCTTCACTAAGTTTACACTCGTGAGGACAAAGTGTGCAGTGTATTCTTCCGTCTTCTAATTTTTCGTAATATTTTGCTTGATTTTTATTTTTTTTTATAAAATCACTTTCAGAAAACACAATTGCTTCATAAGTATAAATATCAGCATCTTTCCAGCCATTATAGCCAATCCCGGCTTTGTCGCGTGCACAATGCCCTAAAAATTCTTCTAAATCCCAGCCAGTACTTTCAGCAACTTGAGGTAAAAATGTTCCGGCTCTACCGTTTTTTACAATATAAATACCATGTTTGCCAAGCTCAATTTCATCAATGGATTTTATTTTTTTAAATGGTGTTAAAACTGAAATTTCTATTTCCACTTCATCTAATTCTTGTTTTGAAATTGGCGAAAAACGATAATCCTCAGTTGCGGCTGAAACAGCCATTTCTATCACAACTTGATAAAGCGGAATATTTGGTTCAAATCTGCCTATGCAGCCTCGCAAATTTGAATCTTTATTAAATGTAACAAAAGCACCACACTTTTCATTAAGATTTTCTGAAACTTTAATGTCCTTAATTTCTAAACTTTTGTTTTCAATAATTTTTGTTTCAGCACTTAAGCGAGCAAGCTGCAAAAGTTCAATTTTTTCTTTATCACTTAGTGAAAATTCTGCATTATTTTTATTTGTTACCGAAATAGCCCAATATCCAACAACTCTATCATCGCTTCCGTAAGGCGAATCACCTGAATTTTTATAATGAATTTTATTAAAAGCATATTCCTCATTTGTTAAATACATTAAACTTAAAACAGAGTTCCAAGCACAACAATTTGTAGAAAGATTTTTAATTCCAGTTTTTGTATTTACAATTTTAATTAATTCCTCAGGCTTGCCACTTACAATTGCATTTGCAGTTGCTAAATCAATATTTACTGCATCATTATAGCTTGGATAGTGTGAAAAGTCAGTTGAAACAATAAAAATATTTTCTTCATTCCAATATGCTTTTAGTGCGTCTGCAATTTTTTTTACATTTTCTTCTCCATCAAAACCAATTACAATAGGTATAATTTGAAAATCATTTTTTAAATGATATTGTAAAAATGGCAACTGAACTTCAATGCTGTGTTCAGTTTTATGTGCATCATGAACGAAAGAAAAAATCTCATTATTTTTGATTAATTCATTACAAATCTCAATATTGACTTTTACTTCACCAAGAGGAGTTTCGTAATTACCTATATTATATATAGAAGCTCCGGGAAAATATTTTGTGTGGCTTGAAGCAATAATAAATATATTTTTATATTTTTTATTTGGATTTATTTGATTAATTGCCGAAGCAGCTATTTCTCCACTAAAAATATATCCGGCATGAGGTGAAATTATTGCTCTTGCATCTTGTTTTCTCTCTTTTGCTTTTGAAAACAAAATTTTTAAATCTTTGTTGAGACTTTCTTTACTGCCAGAATAAAACTGACCTGCTACAGCGGCTTTCCTGTTCATATTTATAAGGGTTTTTGTGTTTTGAGAAAATAAAATCAAAGGGGAAAAACATAAAATTAAGCAAAAAATAAAAATTGTATTTGTTCTTTGTTTATTCATTTTAATCAGCTTTTTACAAATATAAGGAAATTTATTCTAATAAAAAATTCAATATTATAAGATGGTAAAAAAAACAGCAATTTTTTAAAAAAAAATTGCTGTTTAAAATTTTGTGTTTAAAATTTTTTATTCATATTCATAATATGTTCTGTAAACCGATGTGGAGCCACCAAGACCTGTGTATTTCATAGTTACTTCAGTTGGAAATTTGCCGTCATAAGTATATTCATATTCTATTGTTGTAATGTTAGAACCCCATCTGTTTATAACTTTTCCAACATTGTTTTTGGAAAAACCTTCACTTATAGAATAAACATTGGAATAAAATGGATTAGATTTTTTATCGTAATTTTCATAAGTATATTCGTCAATCCAAGAGCCATCAATTTCTTTCATTTTGCTTAGATTATTTCCATCATATTCAAATTCAAAATAATATACGTAATTTCCTTTTGTGTTTTTGCTTCGTATTCTATCTTTTACTTCTTTAATTGGTAAAATCATAGATATAAAGCTTTCAGGTTTTGTGGTTTTTTTATAATAATCTTCGTCATCATATACTGTAATAGTAATTTTTACAACTTTAGATTTTTCGTATTTAAACTCATAAAAACTTTCCAAAACATTATCATAATAGTATTCAATTTTACTTACTCCATCTTTATCGTATTTTATTTCATATCGGTCTCCATAAGAATAATCTTCAATTCTAATTAGGCGATTTTTATTATCATAACTAAAGTTTTCGGTATAACTGATTTGATTATCCCAATAATAGTCAATCTTTTTTAATTGCTTTTTCTCCCAAGTCCATTCTTGACTTAGTCGTTTAGGAGAAGAGCCACTTAGAGATTCTTCATAAATTCGTTTAATTTTTTTATTAGGGTTATAAACTCCCTCTTTTTCGCAGCCTATAAATAAAATACTTAAGGCTAAAATAAGAAACAAATACTTTTTCATAATTTTGTAATTTAAAATATGCCTCCACTTTTTTAGGCTATCGGCAACTCCTTTTAATTTTTAGTTTAATTTATTTCTACAAATATACATATTAATTTTATATATAAATCATTTTTTGATTTTTTTTAAAATATTAATTAATTTTCATTATTTATAAAACTTTCCTTAAATTTAATTAGTAAAATATTACAAGTTCAACCACAAAATACAAGTTTTATTAAAATTCTTTTATGTATATTTTAATTTTACTATATTCGTAAACTTAAATTTATTTTTATGAAAAACTATTTTTTACTTTTTGGGATTTTACTTTTTATTCCATTTTTTTCAGAGGCATGTACAAATTATTTAGTTACAAAAACTGCTTCTGTTGATGGTAGTACAATGATAAGTTATGCTGCGGATTCTCATATTCGTTATGGTGAGCTTTATTGGCGTCCTGCAAGTGATTGGCCTGAGGGAAGTATGCGTACTATTTATGATAGAGGCACAAATAAGCCTTTGGGTCAAATTCCGCAAGTAGCTCATACTTATAAAGTTGTAGGTTTTATGAATGAGCATCAAGTTGCAATTGGTGAAACTACTTTTGGTGGGCGTAATGAATTGCTTGATACTACTGGTATTATAGATTATGGCAGTATGATGTTTATTGTTTTGGAAAGGTCTAAAACTGCCAGAGAAGCAATTAAAATAATGATAGAATTATTTAATGAATATGGTTATGCAAGTAGTGGTGAAACTTTTTCAATTGCTGATCCTAATGAAGTGTGGATTGTAGAACTTGTTGGAAAAGGAGTGGACTTAGTTTACGACAAAAAACAAAAGAAATATATAAATAAAAATAAAGGAGTTGTTTTTGTTGCGATTAAAATTCCTGAAGGTTATGTGTCTGCACATGCAAATCATTCTCGTATTACAAATTTTCCTTTGGAGAATATGAAAAATTCAATTTCTTGTAAAAATTTGGATAAAATTTTTGATGAAAATATTGAAGTCGTTTATGCTCATGATGTTATTAGTTTTGCTAAAGAAAAATCTTATTTTTCAGGTAAAGATGAAGATTTTTCATTTTCACAAGCTTATGCACCTATTACTTATGATGCGGCAAGGTTTTGTGAACTTAGAGTTTGGGCAATGTATAATGAAATAAGTGATGATATGGCGAAATATTGGGATGCAGCCTGTGGAAATGATTTAGAAACAAGATTGCCATTGTATATTAAACCTAATAGAAAATTGAGTCAATTAGATTTATTTAAGTTTTTCAGAAATTATTTGCAAGGAACAGAATTAGATATGACAACAGATATTGGAGCAGAGCCTTCAAGAATGCCATATCGTTGGCGACCTTTAACTTTTGAGTATAATGGAAAGGAATATTTGCAAGAAAGAGTTACAGTAACCCAACAAACTGGTTTTTCTTTTGTGGCTCAAATGCGTTCTAATTTGCCTAACCCAATTGGTGGGGTTTATTGGTTGGGAGTTGATGATGCAGGTTCTTGCGTTTATACGCCTTTTTATGTTGGAATTACAAAACCAGCCTCAAAGTGGGCTGAAGGCTATGGAGATATTTTAACTTATAAAGATGATGCAGCTTTTTGGGTGTTTAATAGATTAGCACATTTTAAGTATTTATTTTACAATAGAGTAATGCCAGAAATTGAAAAACATCAGTCATTTTTAGAAAATAAATATGTTGAATATTTAGATATAATTGATGAGACAGCTTTAAAATTATATGAAAATTCTCCAGAAAAAGCAGAAGAGTTTTTAACTGAATATTCATGTAATACTGCTAATGCTTTGGTGGATTATTGGAAAGAATTAGATAATTTTCTTTTAGTAAAGTATTTAGATGGAAATGTTAAACCCGAAGAAAATGGAGAGTTTTTAAGAAATCCATGGGGATATCCAAAATCAATAGAATGGCCGGGTTATTCTGATGAGTGGAAAAAAAATCTTATAGAAAAAACAGGAGAGCGTTTTTTGATGAAGTAGCGTTTTTTTAGAGTTTAATCTTTTTTATTTAAAATTTATAATACTTAGTTCTTATTCTTAGTAGAAAGTAATGTTCTAATATTTTCTTGATATTAATTATAGAGCAAGGGCGGGCTAAAGGTTTATACAACTAAGCTTTAATAAATAGTTTGCATATTTAGATAAATTGAAGGATAAATAAGTAATTTGGAGGATATTTAGCTTATACAAAAAAAAATCGGATAGTAAAAAACTATCCGATTTTTTTTTGTATAATTTCAAATTATTATTCTTTAATAAATTTAGCAAACTGATTATCAGCTTTTATAATGTAAAGTCCTGGTTTTAAATTAGAAACATCAATTGATTTTCCTGAAACATTTGCGTTTAAAACTGTTTTTCCTGAAATATCCATTATTGTAATATTTTCAGTTTGAAGACCTTCTAATTGTAAAATACTGCTTGTTGGGTTTGGATAAACTCTAAATGGATTATTTGTGTTTTCGTTAACTCCTAAAACAACTGTTTCGTAATGAGCTTGGAAACCTTGAGCTTGTCCTTGTCCATCAGTGGTAAATTCTAAATAAAATTTATTGCTATTTGTTGTTAGTTCGCCAGGATTATTACTACCTGTATATTTACCAACTAATTTAAGTAATCCGTTTTCTGTATTTCCTTTCCATATTGTTAGCGTATCGCCTTTTGCTAAGTCAAATCTATTAAAACTTAGTCTTAAAAAGTCTGCATCTTTCATATCAGGATTAATTAACCAACTACAGTTTGTATTATTTGCATATAAGTTTGGTCCGCTGCCGTCATCAAAAGAGTATGAAGGTAATACCATAACTATATCATTTTTACAAAAATCAGCACCATAAGGAGCAAGTTCAAAAATTGCAGATTGCGCTATAGGGAATTCTGTTTGTGGGTTAATATTATCTAAATAAAAATAACCATCTTTATATCCGCCCCAGCCCCAATTAAATCTAAAGAAAGATGTATCTTTATAACCGTCGCAAACAAAAGCATGTCCGCCTTCATCTTCGCTAACTCCTGCATACATTATCGGTCTTCCTAAATCTAGGTCGTATTTAAGTTTAAATTTCCATTCAGCATCCGACATTTCTTCTTTATAAATAAAGTAAGAACCTGATCTATATTTAAAATTACTTTTGAAAGCTTCCCAAGCAAAAGCAGTTTGTGAGCCGGAACTTTCGTAACCATAGTTCATATTAACAGCTATACCGCAATGGAACATAAGTCTTGCAACTTCTTCTTTTTCTTCTGTAGTTGAATTTGGTTTAAAAAAGTTTGGCATTAAACTATAATCATATGATTCTTGGTTTAAATCAACGGTATAATATTGCCCCCAGTGGTAATTTATAATACCTTTGGCAGTATCTGGATATTCCCAATATTTCATTATTTGTGCCATTGCAGTGGCAACACAACCAGCATATGTATGTCCATGAGAACCTTCTGGATGTTCTGGTGTAAACATATTGTATGGCCAATCTTGATTCCATCTTGTTTGCAGTAATTGGTCAACTTTTTTAGAATTACTTCTATAATCGCCACTAAGCATATCTTCCCAAAGTTTTTCAATTTGTGGACTAGCTTGGTAATTGTTTTCTTCAATCATATCTAATTGTTTTAGATATTGATTAATCCACATTTTTGTTGCAGGAGCAATATTTGTGTCAAAATCAAATTCACCTTCATCAGCAAAAGCTAAAACAGGAACAGCTCTATTATCGCCACTAATTAAGATAAAACCTCCGTCAACAAAATTTAAAACATGTATTTTATCTTGATTGTTAACATTCTTAATACTAGAAATAGATTTAATTTCTGCATTAATTCCTGCTTTACTTGAACTAGGCATAAATTTTTGCCCAATTTCAATAGCTGTTTCGATTGAAACTTTGTTTGAATTGTTCTGACTGAATCCCGAATAGTTAATTAAACTAACTAAAACGATTAGCATAACTATTTTTAACCCAATTTTTTTCATATTTCCCTTTTTAAATTTATTTATTTAATTTTATTTAAAATTCACATTATAATTATTTGTCAAAAATAAGATTTTTTTTTAAATCTCTTACTATTTTTAATAAATTTTATATTAACATTTTATTTATACTGCTAATCTTACTGATTATTACAATTTTATCTTAATATTATTTTATTTTTTGAACAAAGAATTAACAAAATCTATCTTATTAAATATTTGTAAATCTTCAATTCCTTCTCCAATTCCTATATATTTTACAGGAATTTTAAATTGGTCGGAAATTCCTATAACCACTCCACCTTTTGCTGTGCCGTCTAATTTTGTAACTGCTAAAGCTGTAATTTCTGTAGCTTTTGTAAATTGCTTGGCTTGTTCATAGGCATTTTGTCCTGTAGAGCCGTCAATTATCATAAGAACTTCATGCGGTGCTTCCGGAATTACTTTTTGCATCACTCTTTTAATTTTTGTCAACTCATTCATTAAATTTATTTTGTTATGAAGTCTTCCTGCCGTGTCTATTATTACCACATCTGCTTGGGCTTTTTTTGCAGCAGAAACGGTATCAAAAGCTACAGATGCTGGATCGGAACCCATATTTTGTCTAATCATTGGAACGCCAACTCTATCAGCCCAAATTTGAAGTTGGTCTATAGCAGCAGCTCTAAAAGTGTCGGCAGCACCAATATATACAGATTTGCCAGCATTTTTAAATTTGTTTGCTAATTTGCCAATAGTTGTTGTTTTTCCAACTCCGTTAACGCCAACAACCATAATTACATAAGGTTTTGCAGATTCAAAAATTTCATCTTCATTATATTTGTCATTGTTGTTTTCTTCTAATAATGAGGCTATTGTATTTCGTAAAATTTCATCTAATTCTTCAGAACTTTGGTATTTTTCTTTTTTTACATTTTCTTCAATTTTCTCAATTATCCTCAAAGTCGTTTCAACTCCAACATCAGAGCTTAGCAAAATCTCTTCTAATTCATCTAATACTTCTGAATTTATTTTAGATTTACTAAAAATTAATCTATTAAGTTTTCCTAAAATAGAATTTCTGGTTTTTTCTAGACCTTGGTCTAAATTTTCCTTTTTCTCTTTACCAAATAAGCCAAAAAACGCCATATAAATTTATTTTTTTACAAATATATTATAAAATACAGAAAAGTCTGTTTTTTATTGTAGATTATTTAATTTTTATAATAAACCTAATTCTAATAATGCCTCTTCGCTAAGCATTTCTTTTGACCAAGGCGGGTCGAAAACTAAATTTATACTAACACTTCTCACATTTTCTGTATTTTTCACAGCATTTCTTACATCTTCCATTAATTGGTCAACCATTGGGCAGTTTGGTGCAGTGAGTGTCATGTCAATTTCTACATCGCAATTGTCGTTTACATCTATTTTATAAATCAAACCAAGATCATAAACATTAACCGGAATTTCGGGGTCATAAACAGTTTTTAAACTTTCTACAATATTTTTTTCAATTTCTGCAATTTTATCCATATTTTATTTTTTTAAAGCATTAAAAGCCATTGCGTATAATTTAAGTTGTTTTATCATTGAAAGTAAACCATTAGAGCGAGTAGGTGATAGGTGTTGTTGTAAGCCAGTTTTTTCAATAAAATATAATTCAGTTTCCATAATTTCATTAGGAGTTTTTCCTGAAAGCACTCTTATTAATAATGCAGCAATTCCTTTAGTAATAATTGCATCACTATCAGCTGAAAAGTATATTTTTCCATCTTTAAATTCTGCATTAAACCACACTTTTGATTGGCAGCCATTTATTAAATTTTGATTTGTTTTGAATTCAGAAGGCATTTCTTCTAGTTCGTTTCCAATTTCAATTAATAAGGCATATCTATCCATCCAGTCGTCAAAAACTTCAAATTCTTGGATAATTTCGTCTTGAATTTCGTTTATTGTCATTTTAGATAAAATAAAGGCGGTGTTTCATAAGTGTCAAACTGCTTCTTTCTATATTCGGACTTAGTCAGGTACTTATGTACTCTCTTTCGTCCTCAATTTCAGGGTTTTGCATTTTAACACTTTTGAAACAGCTTAAAAGTTTATTGTTTTAAAAGTTGTTTTGACAAAGCCTCAATTTGTTTATAAAAGTGCGTCTAATTTTGCAGTTAAAGTAGATTTTGGAACTGCTCCAACAACTTTGTCAACTACTTCTCCGTTTTTTAAGAATAAAACTGTTGGAATATTTCTAATTCCATATTTCACTGCTATAGCATTGTTGTTATCAACATCAACTTTTCCAATGACAGCCTTGTCGCCGTATTCGTTATGCATTTCTTCAATTAATGGAGCAATCATTCTGCATGGTCCACACCATACTGCCCAAAAGTCTAAAACAACAGGTTTGTCGGTATTTACTACCATTTCTTCAAAATTTGTTTCGGTAATTTCTATTGCCATAGTTTTTAAATTTTAAATTAAGTTGCTAATATAAAAATAGTTTTTATAAAAATCGTAAAAATATGATTTAATTTTTTGGTTTAACAAATTATTTTAAGTCTTGTTTAATATTCACATAAAAAAACAGATTAATTTAGTTTAATATTTCTAAAATATTTATTGTTTTCTAGATACTCTACTACTTCATCACTAAGTTTAATTTGGTGATTTCTAGAATAAACATTTATCTCGGAATTGTTTTTTTTGTCTTCTAATTCTAAATTTAGAATAATCTTACCTTTAGAAGTTTTTAGTATTTTAGAAAATTCCGAAATAAATTCCGGTGTAATATTTTCTATTGGTAAGCTCAAAGTTATATTTTTAAATAAGTTTTCTTTAGCATCAGCTAGCAAATGTACTTTATTTACATTAAAAGATATGTTAGAATTGTCATCTCTGCGACTAAAACCACAGTTTATTAGGATTGAATAGCCTTTTACAAAATAATTTTTTAGCTCTGTGTATTTTTTGCCAAACACAGCAAAGGTATAAGTTGAAGTATAATCAATCATTGTGATTCTTCCATATGGATTTCCTGCTTTACTAAGTCTTTCAGTAACTTCTGTAATATATCCTGCAATTTTTATATTAGTAAATTGTAAATTGTCATTTTCGTTTTCTAATTCTATTAGCGGGGTTATATTTATGTTTTTAATAATAAATTTAAAAGGATCTAAGGGGTGTCCAGACAAATACATTCCTATATGTTCTTTTTCATTTTTAAGCTGCTCAAAAATATTTACTTCTGGTAAGATTGGAATTTCTGGTTTTTTTATTTCTATAGCAAAGCTGTCGCCGAATAAAGTTGCTGAAGCCGGAGCGGAGTTTTGCATATTATTACCAAACCTTATAAGTTCTTCAATAAAGCTGTCGAAGCCTTCATTACCAATAAAATATTGAACTCTTTGGATATCTCTAAAACAATCTAAAGCTCCTCCATGCACTAAAGCTTCAATATTTTTTTTATTAACCGCATTTAAATTAACTCTTGATACAAAATCAAAAATATCTTTATATTGTCCGTTTTTTTCTCTTTCTTCTATAATACTGGCAACTGCATTTGTTCCTACATTTTTTATTCCTTGTAAACCAAATCTAATATCTCCGGTTTTATTAACAGTAAAGTCATTAAATGATTCATTTACGTCTGGACCTAAGACTTTAATTTTCATTTTTTTACACTCTTCCATTAGTATGGCAATTTTGTCCATTTCGGAGATATTGCGTGTAAGGTTGGCTGCCATAAATTCTGCTGGATAATATGCTTTTAAATATGCAGTTTGAAAAGCAATATAAGAATAGCAAACAGAATGAGATTTATTAAAAGCGTATTTAGCGAAATTAGCCCAATCTTTCCAAATTTTATCAATTAATTCGTCTGGATCTTTTCCTATTTGTTGACAACCTTCCATAAATTTCGGATTATTTTTACAGCCATCAGTAAATTTTTGGTGTAAACTTTCCATTTCGTCTACTAATTTTTTTCCCATTGCTTTTCTTAGGTTATCAGATTCGCCTCTGCTAAAACCTGCTAGAGCTCTTGCTTGAAGCATCACTTGTTCTTGGAAAATAGTAATTCCAAAAGTATCTTTTAGGTATTCTTCCATCAAAGGGTGGTCGTATTCGGTTTTCTTTTTGCCATGTTTTCTGGCAACATAATCTTTTATGTACTCCATTGGACCAGGGCGAAATAAAGCATTCATCGCTGTTAAGTCATTAAACTGGTTTGGTTCTAAATTGCGTAAACTCGTTTTCATACCTTCTGATTCAAACTGAAATATTGCAGTTGTAGAGCCAGTTTTGAAAATTTCCCAAGTTTTTTTGTCATCAAGTGGCAAAACGTCTATATTAATTTTTTCTTTTTTGGAAATTTCTATATTTTTTAGTGTTTCTTTAATTATTGATAAAGTTTTTAAACCCAAAAAATCCATTTTTAATAATCCAATAGACTCAACATAACTTCCTTCATATTGAGTTGCATAAAGTTTTGAGCCTTCTTTTGTTCTCATTAAAGGAATATGATTTTCCAAGTTGGTTTTTCCTATCAACATACCGCAAGCATGAACTCCGGTTTGTCTTACAGCTCCTTCTAAAGTACAAGCTATTGCAATGGCTTTAAGCATTTTTTCATCATTGTTTTCTCTTGCAAGTTTTATTTCTTGTGCAATTATAAGTCTTGTGTCTAAAATTGGGATTTCCGCTTCATTGTCTTCGCTTTTAGCTAATTTATATTCTTTTTCAATTGCTGAAATAGCTTTTTCTATAGAGCCGGTTTTTTGTTCAGTTTCTATAATAATATTATAGGCATTACTTAAAGAACCTGTGTTTGAAATTTTTTTGGTTAAAGCATTTACAACAGGTAGTGGCACGCCCAATACTCTAGAAACATCTCTTAATGCTCCTTTTGCTTTCATGGTTCCTATTGTGCATATATGTGCAACTTTTCCTTGACCATATTTTTCAGTAACATAATCTATTACTAACGCACGTCCATCATCGTCAAAATCTACATCTACGTCAGGCATTGAAATTCTATCTGGATTTAAAAATCTCTCGAAAAGTAAATTAAATTCTATTGGGTCAACATCAGTAATTTTTGTACAATATGCAACCACAGAGCCTGCTGCCGAGCCTCTACCTTTTCCTACTAAAACTCCCATTTTTCTTGCTGCAGCAATAAAATCTTGAACAATAAGGAAATATCCTGGGAATCCCATTGTTTTGATGGTATTTAACTCAAATTCTATTCTGTCTTTAATTTCTTCTGCATAATTCTCCCCATATCTTTCTTTTGCGCCTATTAATACTAAATGTTCTAAGTAATCCGCTTCAAATTTTATTCTTAATACTGCTTCAAATCCATGCAAAGCTATATATCTTTCTTCGCCAAATTCTTCAATTAAATCTTGGTCTGTAAATTTTTGCCTCCATTCTTCCATGTTTCCAAATTCTTCTGGAATAGGAAATTCTGGCATAATTGGGTCGCTGTCTATTTTAAAAATTTCTACTTTATTTGCAATTTCAACTGTGTTGGCTAAAGTTTCAGGATTATTGGGAAAAAGTGCCAACATTTCTTCTGGAGTTTTTAACCATTCTTGCCTTGTATATCTTAAACGGTTTGGGTCGTTAATATCTGCATTTGTTGTTAAACAAACTAAAACATCATGAGCTTCGGCATCTTCTTCATTAGTAAAATGCACATCGTTAGTTGCAATTACTTTTACATCGAGTTCTTGAGCTAATTCTAATATTATTTGATTAACTTTTAATTGTCTGTCAGAAACATTTGCTTTTTGCTCTGGATTTTCGCTGGGATGATGCATAATTTCTAAATAAAAATCCTCTGCAAAAATTTCTTTATACCATAAAATTGCTTCTTTAGCTTCCTCAATCTTGTCATTATCTATTAATCTTGGAATTTCTCCACCCAAACAGGCTGATGAAATAATTAAACCATCTTTATATTTTTTTAGTAAGTCTTTGTCAATTCTAGGTCTTTGATAAAATCCTTCGGTATTGGCAATAGAAATTAATTTTAATAAATTATAATAACCAGTAAGGTTTTTTACTAAAATAACTAAATGGTTTCCCGATAAGTCTTCTTTTTCTGATTTGTCATTGATACTTCTTCTAGCAACATAGGCTTCGCAACCTAAAATTGGTTTTATTTCGTTTTTTAAGCAGGCTTTATGAAATTCTTTAATTCCCAATAAAGTACCATGATCGGTTAATGCTAAAGAAGTCATCCCACTGTCTTTAGTTTTTTTAATTAAAGCATTAATTGAGGCCGCTCCATCTAAAATTGAATATTGCGAGTGTACGTGTAAGTGTGTAAAATCAACCATTTTTAAAAATCTTTTTTTGAATAAACCTTTGCTTTAAAATTAACTTAAAAACATAAGTAAAAAAACTAAATACAAAGTTTTTATCCCAAAGTAATTAACAAAGCTTATTTAATAAAAAGAAAAATCTTTAAGCTCTTGTTTTATAAGACTTTATTTTGCTTTTATTGATTTTTTAACTCTATTTTGCCCATTTCTGTAATAATTAATACAGATTCATTATTCTTATCTTTTATAAATTTTATTAGTCTTTGGTTTTCTAAAATATCTGAAATCAGGCCTCTGAATTTTTTTGTGCCAGTAATAAGTTCTTTGTATTCGGGAATATATATACCGTTTTCTTTGCTAAGCAAATGATTTAATAATTTGTTTTTTGCATTGACGAAAATTTCTGTGTGCATATATTCACCATTAAAAACCGTTAGAATGTTTTTATATACAAAGTAATTCAAATATAATTTAAACTTTTTATTGCTAATATTTTCTTGGCTTGCATTTTCTTCTATATCTTGTAAAACTGGCTTTTCTTCTTTGCAATTTAAAAATTCATTTTCAATCCAATTTAATTCATTTTGGGTTTTTTTGTCAATATTAGCTTTGTGGTTTTTTAATATCCAAGTGTTTTCAAATTTGTCAAGTAATGAATTGTTTTTTAATTTTTCTAATAAATAATTAAGATAATCTTTAGCTAGGTTTGATTTGCCTAGCTTTAGTTTTCCTAAAATTTCTAAATTTTGTAATCCTGTGTCTAAAATGTAATTTGTTGAGTGATAGTCTTTTAATGCTTGAATAATTTTCTCTTGAAATATTTTATCGAAACGGGAGTAAATCAAAATTTTATTGTTGTAAATACAAATGTTTTGAGAATTTTCAGAAATTTTCAGAAATAATTCATCTATACTTGATAATGTTTTTTTACTAATCTCTTCAATACTAAAAGGACGTGGTTCTTTTTCTAATATTTGTAAAATAGCACTTTCTAATTCATTGCCTTGCATAAGTTTATTTGCAATATTTCTTAATCTTTCGCTAAGCTCTATATTTCTTCTTTTGTGATGAAGTGCTTGATTATCAATAATAAACCCTCCACCAAGACTTAGGTCATCAGAAGAATTTCTAAAAATAAATTTATCGTTTATTTCTCCTGCAAACTCTTTTTCTAAATGAATTTGAGCAATAGCTTCTTCTCCTGCAAAAAGTTTTTCTTTATCAATTAAGTGCATTTTACCAACAGATTGATAAGTGCCGGAAAGAAAAATAATATCTGTCCACAAGTTTAATTTTGGAGATAAATCAAAACTAGAAATATATACATCAATAAGTTTTGTGATTGTAAGTTCATTTTTACTAATAAGCATTCCTCTATAGAAGTTTTCTTGTTTTATTCCAATTAAATTTATTGCAGCTCTATCGCCTTTTTGCACTGAGTTTGTTGGTTTTCCATGTTTTTCTATAGCTCTTACTCTAAGTTTTTTCAAATTCGAAGGGATTAAAAAAACTTCTTCTCCATTTTCTAATTTTCCATCTAAAACAGAGCCGGTAACAACGCTTCCATGTCCTTTTACTGTAAAAAACCTGTCAATATACATTCTAAAATTATCCTTGTATTTTGTTTCTTGAAATGATTTAGTAAAATTTTCCAATTCAAAGATTATTTCTTGTTTGCCCTGCCCTGTAAGTGATGAAAAACCAATAATAGCTGAATTTTCTAAAATACTGTTTTTTGTAAAATCTTTGATTTCTGATTTTGCTATTTCTATAAGTTCACTGTCAACTAAATCAATTTTTGATAGCAAAATAATCCCATGTTTAATCCCAAGAGCATTTATAATGTTCAGATGTTCAGTAGTTTGTGGCATTATTCCTTCGTCTGCTGCAATTACTAATAATACTAAATCTATACTGCTTGCTCCACTAATCATAGTATTAATAAAATCTTTATGACCGGGCATATCTATAATACTTAGTGCCTGACCTGAAGGTAAATTAATATAAGAAAAACCAAGATTTATGGTGATACCTCTTTCTTTTTCCTGCTTATGAGTGTCGCAATCAATTCCTGAAAGTAGTTTTATTAAAGATGTTTTTCCATGATCTATATGTCCGGCAGTACCTATTATTATATGTTTCATTTTTTGTTGTATGGATAGTTTTTTAAAATAAAACTAAGAGCTTGGGATATTTCTTTCAACTCGTTTATATCGCAAGTAATAATGTCAATAACTAGTTCGCCTTTACGTAAAATTCCGACTATTGGTATAGAATTTTTCATAAGTTTTTTATAAACTTTAACTGCAATTTCTGAGTTTTGCTTTTTATTATTTTCATTAAAAATAACTTTTAATGCAAAACTATCTGTTTGATTTTCAGGACTAGTACCGCCACCAATCATTGCTTTATTAGGAATAATTTCTGATAAAATTTTATTTTCTTTTAAGGATTTTTGCAAAAATTCGGCTTTGGTTTTCAATTCTTTTTGAGTTTGAGAAAGAGTTTTAAAAATAAAATTATGTTGGTACAAATCTTTTTTATTAAGATAAAGCTTGCAACTGGCTTCGAGTAAAGCTATTGTTGTTTTATCAACTCTTAAAGCACGTAATAATTGATTTTTCTCTAATTTTTTTATAAAAGATTTTTTTCCTAGGATTATTCCTGCTTGTGGACCACCCAAAAGTTTATCTCCGCTAAAAATCACTAAATCTGCTCCATCTTTTATACATGATTTTACATCAATTTGATTTTTAAGAGCTTTAAATTCAGATTTTTCTAATAATCCTGAGCCATTATCGTAAATTACTGGTAAATTATATTTTTTGCCAAGTTTTACTAAATCTAAAACTGAAACTTCTTCTGTAAACCCTTTTATTACAAAATTTGATTGATGGGCTTTGAATATAATTGCTGTTTTTTCATTTATTGAATTTTCGTAGTCTGAAAGTTTTGTTTTGTTAGTACTGCCAATTTCTATCATTTTACAAGCTGCAGCTTTCATTACTTCTGGAATTCTAAAAGAACCACCAATTTCTACTAATTCGCCACGTGAAACCAAAACTTCTTTTCGTTTAGCAAAAGTATTTAAACAAAGGAGAACGGCAGCGGCTGCATTGTTTACAACTAAAACATCTTCGGCATCTGTAATTTTACATAAAATATTTTTTAAATGTACATTTCTTTCCCCTCTTTTAGCAGAATCTAAATCAAATTCCAAATTATTATATCCACAGACTATGTTTTGGGCTTGTAAAAATATTTTTTCACTCAAAGGAACTCGTCCTAGATTTGTATTTATAATTACACCACTAGCGTTAATAAGATTTATTAAGGAATTTTGATTTGATTTTTCAAGATTATTAAAAATTTCTTGAATAATTTGATTTTCTGAAAATTCTTGTGGCTGGGCTTTTAATAGTTTTCTATATTTATCTAAAACTTCGCGAATAGAGTTTGTTACAGTCTGATGACCAAATATTTCTATTTTCTTGGACAAAAGCGGGGAGTCCAAGAGTTTTGAAACTGCAGGAAGCTGTTTATATAGCTCCAGTTTTTTATTCATAATTTTTTTAGAAAATTCATTAAAAATAATTTGATGTTAAAGATAATGAATTTTATTTTTTAATTCGTAATAATTTTAATAATTATTTATTTAAAGAATAAAAAGGGCTAAAAAGTATAATATAAAATTCAGAAATAAAGTCTTTAGAAAGTCTTTATACTTAGTAAAAGGCTTATTAAATCTTCTTCATATTTGTCATATAAGTTAGAAGCACCAAAAAATACAAATGTTAAAGCGGCTCCTTCGTCTGTTAATAAAATGATTACAGAAGAAGAAAATTTTATGCTTGTATTATCATCAGATGGGAAATCACCCTTGGCATCCATTCCAACAAAATAAATATTATTGTTTTCAAATTCTGAAATATCTTCAGACCAAGTAATATTTTCAAGTAATGTTTCAACAAGAGCTATTGCTTCTTCTGGTAATTCAGAAACACTTTCCTCAGCATATGGATCTTCTGTAGTCCAAATCATGCAGAAATAATTTCCACTATCTTCATTTTTAGGACTTAATATTAATATGTCTTCTTCGCTTTCATAAATCCATTTTTTTAAATCTAAAGAAATTTTTATTAATGGGTTTATTGATGGGTAATTAATGGTTTTTTGAGCTTGGATAAAACCAATTGCTAAAAATAAAAAAATAAGGTTTAAAGCTAGCTTTTTCATAATTTTTAATTTATAGATTATTATGTTGAAAATTAACAGAAATTGTACCTGTATGTTTTAAAAACATTAAAATGTATGAAAAAATCCGCTACTTGTCTTTTGGCTTTTAGTCGTAAGTTTATTTATATACTCATAAACGCTTTCGGCTTTTATATCTTTTGCGATAATAATATTCTCATCATCAAGTAAATAAATCCTTGGAGTTTTGTAAGTGCCATAATATTTTTCAAAATTTGTTTCTTTTTTCGGGTCATAAACATTTATCCATTCCAAGTCATTTTCTTCAATAAAATCACTCCATTCCTCATTTTCTGAATCAATTAAAACTGCATAAACTTCCACATCAAATTCACGAAGTTTGTAATAATATGATTGTAAAATTATAGCTGTTTCATTGCAAATATCACAATCAGGTTCCCAAAATAAAAGAAGTTTAAATTTATTTGGCATTTCGTAAACAGAATGTAAATTTCCATCAATATCCGGTAAGTTTAAATCTTTGGCAACAGAACCAATCAAATTGTATTGTATAGCTTCTATTCTATACTTCATAACAGAAAACACATGTTCTTCAAGCCAAGTTGGTGGTTTTGCTAAAAAGTAAGTTCTATAAATATAAACCAATAAGTTTTCTAAACGCAAATCTTTTGGGTTTTCGTAACGAGAAATTAAATAGGACAATACATATTGATTAAATTCAAGGCTATTACTTGTTTTATTTACTAATATATCTACATCTTGAAAAGCATCTTCAATATTGTTGACTTTTGTTTCTAAAAAATAAAAACAATAGTCCTCTAATAGTTTATGAAAAACAAATGCCGGCGTATTTAACAAACCAGGTTCTGAAAAATCTACTCTATCCAACCAGTGCTTTTTATAGTAATCAAAATGTTTTTGAGGATTAGTATAAGCTAAAGCTGAAATAGAGTCTGTTAGTTCAATACCTTCTAAAATTGCAAGAACTTTATTTAGAAAATTTTCAGGTTTTGTTTGGTTTCTATATTGTTTGTAAATTTTTTGTTGAAAATGATTTAAACTATCAATTTTTCTTTTTATAAAACTTAAAGTATCTGCTTGAAAATTTTTGTAAAATTCTGTTTGTATTTCAAGCTGAGAGCGAATTTTGTTAATTTCAGCAATATCTTTTTGCATATCTACAAAAATAGAATATTGTTGATCTCCTGTAATTTTCATATCGCCTAAAATATTGCGGGTATTGGTTTTTATATTAAAATCCTGAACTTCGTCAATAATAAAATCAAAGCGGGTTTGAGGTGGAATAGCAATAAAATATATTCCATGTTCAAGTTTTTCTGGTG
>Ga0265293_10004407_pt1 | contig 24838 bp, 22 predicted proteins | sample Munlanlewell138R_FD_192505 | JGI IMG/M metagenome (GOLD analysis project Ga0265293, IMG submission 192505) | Leachate microbial communities from a municipal landfill in Southern Ontario, Canada - Leachate well 138R | ecosystem: Engineered > Solid waste > Landfill > Unclassified | place: Canada...
TGTTCGCTTCTGGTTGCTTTTTCCAAAATTGCAATATTATTGATTTTTGAATAGAAGAATGAATAGATTGAGAATAAGACGAAAATCAATAATCCAGGACCAATTCCTGCTAAGAACAACTTACCAATAGATGTTCCAGTAACTACCCCGTAAACAATAAATCCAATTGAGGGGGGAATTAGTAGTGCGATGTCACTAGCGTTAATAATTAAAGCAAGCGACCATGAAGATGAGTACCCTGCTTTTAAGAGCATAGGTCTCATCGTTCCACCAATAGCTGATACTGTTGCTTGTGTCGATCCAGATACAGCACCAAATAAGGTACAAGCAGCGTTAGTAGTAATAGCTAGTCCACCAGGAATATGACCAACGAAAACTCTGATCATCTCAACTAGGCGGTTAGCAGCATACCCACTGGTCATAATATTTGCTGCAAGGATAAACATAGGAACAGTCACTAAGGAAGGAACTGCAAAACCGTTAATCATTTGTTGAATAACGATTTGTGGGTTTACCGCTGGTAAACTAATATTTAAATAAACTAAAAGCGGAGCTAAAAGGGTTACTACAAAAGGGAACCCAAGCATTAGCATCGCTACCATTACGATTCCTACTGTACCCATTATTTTTTCTCCTTAATTTTCCAGTCTTCTCCACCAGCTTTCTCAATAACATCTGCAACCATTGCATCTTCATCTTCAAATTCACTTTGTTGTTCTGGTGATAGCCAAACATCTTCTTCTACAAAGTTCTTAATAATAGTTCTAAAGAACTGAACTGCTGTAATAAACAACATTACAGGAGCTATAGCTACGTAGGTCCAATAGCGCACACCTAAAGCTTGTGTTCTAGTTCCTCTGAATTTTAGAGTCTTAACATAGTCAAAAGCAACGTAGGCTAAGTACAACATTACAATTGCACTGATAGCACTGATTATAATAACTATAGTTTTCTCAACTTTTGGCGGTAATTGTTCTAGTATTGCACCCATGCGAATGTGACGTGCCTTTCTAGCTGCGAAGCTAGTACCAGTAAACGTAATTAAGATGATAAAAAGTTTACTCAACTCTTCAGCAAAATAGATACTCATACTTACGTTTCTAGCAATAACGTTGATTATCAGAAGGATTGCCAACAAAGCAGTTCCCAATGACAACACAGCTACTTCAAAGGTATCTAACACACGGGAGAAGACGTGCCCTATTCTCATGACAATATTGGCATCACCTTTCTTTTCCGTTTGTGGTTTACTCATAATCTTTACCTTTATTAGGATATTTTAGATAGGTTTCCCAAATTGCTTTGGGAAACCTAAACTAAGTTAGTTCCTGAAAATTATATTCCAAGAGCTTTCTTTGCATTCTCAACGTCGTTAAGTAATGTTTTTAACAACTCGTCTGACCCTGGTCCACCAATTGATCCCCAGTTAGGCCATACTTTCTCTTCAGCTAATTTTCTAAGTTGAGCAATTTGAGCATCGTTCATCTCATAGAAACTTGTATTAGGTCTTTCACGAATAATTCTGGCTCTGTGACCTTCGTTATTCTCGTTTACCCAAGCTTCGCTGCTGACGATTTTGTCGTGCCACCAGTTCTCAATCATTGATCTGTACTCAGGAGTTAAGCTCATCCAGAAGTCGTAGTTAACTGTAGGTAAGCCTAAGAAAGGCTCTGCCCAAAGTTGTACGAAGTATTGAGCTTGCTCATAGAATCCCATTGAGCTGTTAGCAAACATTGGTTGACTTTGAGCATCAAGAAGACCGGTTGCTAATGCACTGTAAATTTCACCATAAGCTAAAGGAGTAGGTACAATGTCATAAGCTCTGTAGTCCATTGTTAACATGGCTGAACCCATAACACGAGTTTTTAATCCTCTAAGATGACTAATTTCGGTAACAGGCTTTTTACTTGTCATCCATTGCCATCCCTCAAATAGGATACCTAATGGATATAAACCTTGTTTGATAAAAGCATCTTTGATGATTTCGTAAGAATCTCCATTTTTTACAACCCAGTGTAAAACTTCAGGAAGTCTCTCATAGGGCCAAATGTAGTGAAGAGCCAATACGTTAGCAAGATCAACAAAAGCACTAATCCAACCGTAGTCAGCAAATGTGAACTCGTTAATCCCAAGTTGTGCTTGCTCTACGATGTCATCGTTCTCACCAAGTGATCCGTAAGGATAAACTGTGATGTTAAACTTTCCGTCTGTTGCTTCTTTCATGTAAGCAGCAAACTCGTGGGCCCAAACTGTCATTGGATCCCCTTCAACTTCGGCGGTAGGCATCTTTACGTTGTAAACTTGGTCTGCAGCTGGAGCAGCTTTTTCACCTTGAGCGAAAAGAGCAGCTGTTGGCAGTAACAGAGCTACAATCAGAGCCAATAGGACGATACGATTTTTCATAAAACCCTCCTAATTTTCATACGGATATAACCTCTTTCCGTATGTTGTCCTTTTTTAAATAGCTTTTTTTTAGCTATCTTAACCATTATAACACACTAGCTTTTAACTTTGCTAGCAAAATAACCTAGTGCTCCCTCAACTAAGAATTGTACCCCTATTGGAAGGGTATCTTCGTCGATTGTGAATTTTGGGTTGTGGTGAGGATAGGTACTTTTTGCCTTCTCACTAGCTGTTCCAATAAATGTGAAAACAGCAGGAACATTTTCACCAAAAGCGGCAAAGTCTTCACAAGCCATTGAGGCATGTTCAATAATGTTCTCTTCCCCTACGATTTTTTTTGCAGTTTCATAAGCTAAAGCTGTCATTACTGGGTCATTAATAACTGCATCATTTTCGTGATCAAATTCAAATTCAACTTCACAACCATAAGCATTTGCAATATCTTCAACTAATTTCTTAAACTTATCAGTTGGGTGATCATATGCACCTGGTTTGGTTGCATAAAGGTATCTTAATGTACCTTCCAATTCTACGCTGTCGGGAATAATATTGTTTTTTGTTCCACCAGCAATGCGACCAAACATTAAAGCAATTGGTTTCATTGGAGAAACAAAGCGGGTTTGGATTGCTTGCACTTGTTGCACAATGGCAGTAGCACAAACAACGGGATCCACAGCACTATCAGGATAACCTGTATGCCCCCCCTTCCCTTTTACGGTAACTTTAAAGACATCCATTGAGCTCATAACAGCACCAGATTTAACACCAATGGTACCACTTTCTAGTGGTGTCCAAATGTGTATTCCCATTGCTGCATCAACTTTTGGATTCTCTAAAACACCATCATCAATCATGATTTGAGCTCCAGCGATCTCTTCATTGGGTTGGAATACAAATTTAATAGTTCCATCGAAGGAGTCTCTTTTATCTGTGAGAATTTTTGCTGCAGTTAACATCATAGCCATATGGGCATCGTGACCACAGGCATGCATTAACCCCTCTTCTTTACTTGCAAAGGGGAGTCCGGTCTCCTCTTTAACAGGCAATGCGTCCATATCTGCACGCATTAATAAGACCGGACCTTTGTCCGTTCGTCCAGTTAGAGTTGCAACAACACCAGTTTTAGAGATTACTTGTGGTTTCATCCCTAAAGCTTTTAGGTATTCTTGAATCTTCTCAGACGAACGGAACTCCTCAAATCCAAGCTCTGGATGAGCGTGGAAGTCCCTCCGTAAAGCTACAAGTTCATCATTTAATGATCTAACAGCCTCTTGGATACTCATAAACTATACCAAATTCCTCTTAATTAAGGTTTCAGCAATTTGAACTGCGTTCAATGCAGCACCTTTTTTAATATTATTGGCAACACACCATAAGTTAATCCCGTTCTCAACAGAGAAGTCTTCTCTAATTCTACCAATCATAACGGCATCTTCGTCGTTACTTTCAATTGGTGTTGGATAGAGGACGTTAGCAGGATCATCCATAACTTTAATACCAGGAGCCTTTGATAATAACTCACGAACCTCATCAGCTGTAAGTTTTTTCTCAGTCTCAATATTGATGGACTCACTGTGGCCATAAACAACAGGAACACGAACACAAGTTGCTGTAACAGCAATATCTTTGCCAAGCATTTTGTGTGTTTCGTTAATCATTTTGTACTCTTCTTTGGTATATCCACCCTCCTCGAAAACGTCGATGTGGGGAATTAAGTTAAACATAATTTGTTTTGGATATACTCTAGGGGTAAGTACTTCACCTTTTGCTGCGTACTCATCAGCCTCTTCTGCTAAACCATTTAAGGCAGTTTTTCCGCCACCAGAAACAGCTTGGTATGTAGAGACAACAATTCTCTTAATAGTAGCTGCATCGTGAATTGGTTTTAAAGGAACTAACATTTGTGTTGTTGAACAGTTAGGGTTAGCAATAATACCTTTGTGCCAATCCAAATCTTGTGGGTTAACCTCAGGTACTACTAAAGGAGTATTTGGATCCATTCTCCATTGACTACTATTGTCAACAACAATGGCTCCCTCTTCAGCAGCAATTGGAGCTAAAGCAGCACTAGCAGCACCACCAGCGGAGAAAATAGCAATATCTACTCCAACGAAAGCACCTTTTTTGGCCTCTTTAACACTCCATTTTTTACCTTTGAACTCAACCTCTTTACCAACTTGGCTGGCAATATCTAATGGTACAAGCTCTTTTGCTGGGAAGTTCCTTCTTTCCAGCGTATTAATCATCTCGGTGCCGACGGCGCCCATGGCGCCGACGACTGCTACAACATATTCTTTACCCATAATCAAATACCTCTTTAATTAAACTTCTAATTTGCCTTTTTCTAGATCGGCAATAACGCTCTCAATAATGTCAATTCCCTTCATTAGGTAATCCTCAGGAATTACTAAAGGAGGTAGTAAGCGGGCAACGTTGTTGTGGTGTCCACCAACTTCAATCATAACACCTCTTTGGTGAGCATATTTGCGAATAGCTTTTGCAAATGCGGCAGCTGGTTTTCTGCTAGCTTTATCGGTAACCATCTCGATAGCAAGCATTAAACCAATACCACGAACTTCACCAACGATGTCGTACTTTTTCTCAATCTCTTTCATGCGTGGAAGAGCTTTTTCACCAAGACGTGCTGCACGCTCTGGAATTTTGTGCTCTTTCATCCACTCAATAGCTGTGTGCCCAGCAGCAAATGCAATCATGTTACCGCGGAAAGTACCAATTGATTTAGCTGTTGGCATTGTGTTGAGCTCTTCAGTAAATGCGATAGCAGAAATTGGGAATCCAATTCCACCAAGAGCTTTACTCATTGTTACGATATCTGGAACGATATCACCATGTTCGAAGGCCCACATTTTACCAGTTCTACCAAGACCAGCTTGGATTTCGTCACAAATCATGATAACACCATATTTCTTTGTGATTTCACGAACTCTTTGTAAGAAACGTTTTGAAGGAATGATTGTTCCACCTTCACCTTGAACAGACTCTAAAATAACTGCTGCTGGAAGGTCATAACCAGAGTGTGAGTCTTCTAAGATTCTCTCTAAGAAGTCAGCTGCTTGGTCTTGAACTTTCTCATCTGGACATCCGAAGGGGTTTCGGTACTCGTAGGGGAATGGGATGTATTGAACGCCAGGAACTAATTGTCCAACACCTTCGCGGTGGCCAATATCACTAGTTAATGCTAATGACATACCGGTCATTCCGTGGTATGCACCCTCAAAAGCGATGATAGCATTTCTTTTTGTGTTGTATTTTGCCAATTTAATAGCTTGCTCAACAGCGTCTGATCCAGTTGGACCACCAAAGAAAACACGACTTAATTCTTTAGGAAGAACACTTTTAAGTGTTGCAACCATTTTTTGTCTTGTTTCAGAAGGAATATCAAGAGTGTGAGTAACTTTATCAATTTGTTCGTGGGAAGCTTTTAAAACTTCGGGATGCCCATGACCAAGGGCCATAACACCAGCACCACTAAACATATCAATATAGACGTTACCGTCGACGTCTTCAATTGTTGCACCTTTACCTCTAGCAATTCCCATTGGCATACCTTTTGAGTATGAAACTGCGGAACTTTCGTTGTCCCATTGGTATTGCAAAATCCCTTTTGATTTTGGCCCTGGTGGGACTGCTACAATCTTAGGAGCTCCTTCGATTGACATCTCTTGAAACAGCTTCTCATTATCCATAACGACTCTCCTTTTGCCCTGTTTTTGACTTTTCGTCTGGGCTATTTTTTTAACTCATGCTATTTGTTATCTGATAAGCCACCTCACGCAGTGGATCTATCAGTTCTTGCATCCTTTGTTCTGTAAATCGCATAGAGGGGCCTGAAATTGCTATAGTAGCAAAGACCTCTTGATCCCTATTATATATAGGTGCAGCGATTGAATTTAAATGATTCCCGAATTCCATAAGTTCGGTTGCGTACCCCTTTTGACCTGCCTCTTTAACCCTTTTTTTGAAAATATTTTTATCCATTATAGTGGAGGCAGTTTTCTGGATAAAAACCACTCGATCTAAATAACTATCAAGCTCTTCTTCACTCATACTAGAGATGAGCAACTTACCTGATGCGCAAGTGTTCACTGGATAAGTATAAGTTACATCTGGATTGAGCACAACAGTGTGAGAGCTTTTTACCTCTTCAATTGCAATAACCATGTCGTGGTACAATACAGTTAAATAGATATTCTCTTTGGCAATTCGCTCCAACTCATACATTTTTGATTTAGCTGACTCTCTAAGTTGCTCTTTAATAGGGACAGTACTTCCTAGTTGGAACACTTTCAAAGATAGTTGATATCCCATCCTAGACTTCTCCACATAGCCTAACGTAACTAAAGTGTATAAGAGCCTATGTACCCCTGCACGGGTCATTTCCAACTCTTTACACATAGTTGATGGAGAGACAGGCTGATTAACTGAGATGAATTCTAAAAGGCGAAACGCCTTAATCACAGTGGTAGCCAGCTGGTAAGATGTTTCAATATTTGAACTTTTGTTTGTTTGTTGAAACATATCATCATTATTCTATAGGTTTTACAATATGTCAACAAATATTTTTAAACTTTCTATTTCTTAATAGATAAAGAAATTATTCAATATATCAGTAATTAAATAGCGATATAATTATGATAACCTAAATATATGGTTTGTCTGACAATTTAAAAAAGAGGAAAGTGATGTTAGATATCCCTTTTATAAAATAAAGGGGACTCTGTAGTTAAATGATTGGTAAACTACAAAGGTTTCCACCTCTAATATCTCAGAAACCTTAGCTAGCTCTTTGTTGAAAAATTCAAGCAAAGTTAAATCATCTTCTTCACTAACAATTGCTTGAACAATCAAATCGTACCTTCCAGTAACAACTACAGCAGAGACAACCCCTCTGAGGCGGGAAAATTCTTCAGCTTTGCGTCCTAGATCTAATGTTCTAAGTTTAACACCCATCATTACAACTTGAACTCCTGGGACGCTAGCTGGATTAACAAGACCGGTAATTTGTAAAATCCCCTCCTCTATCAACTTGTTAACACGGGAGCGAACAGTGTTTTCAGTAATGGAGAGCTCATCAGCAATAGCACTAAAAGGTTTTCTCCCGTCAGCTAATTGCCTAATAATTGCTTTGTTAGTCTCGTCAATCTTCTTAATCATCCTTTTATCCTTTTAAACTCATTCATGAAATCACTAAGAGCTTTAACGTCCTCTACAGGAAGTGAGTTATAAATACTGGCCCTTAGTCCACCAACACTTCTATGCCCATTTAACCCAACCATGTTTGCCTCTTTGCTCATTGCGACAAACTCTTTTTCCAACTCTTCACTAGGAAGTTTAAAAACAACATTCATCTTAGATCGATATCTCTTATCGACTGGGCTAATGTAAAATCCACCACTACCATCAATTGTATCATACAACATAGTTGATTTAAGAGAAGCTCTTTTTGCCATCCCTTCGGCTCCTCCATTAGCTTTTATCCATTGTAAGACCAATTTAACTGTCCAAATGGAAAAAATTGGGGGTGTATTGGTTAAGCCACCAGTTTTTGTGTGGCTGTAATAGTTTAAATAGGTTGGCAACGATTTATTTTGCCTTTCATACATATCTTTGTTTAAAATAACTAAAGTAGCCCCTGCAGGACCTAAGTTTTTTTGAACACCTGCAAAGATTAAGGCAAACTTAGATACATCTACTGGGCGTGATAAAATATCGCTGGACATATCTGCAATCAAAGGGGTCTCTTTTAAGTTAGGGAAATCTTGCCATGCTATTCCCCCTGTAGTCTCATTTGAACACAGATATAAATAGGAAGAATTCTCTGAAGCTCTTACACTTTTAGGATCAGGAAGTGTTGAGTAGTTACTCTCACTACCATCAAAGTAGATGTTGATATCTCCTATCTTCGCAGCATCACTTGCTGCCTTGTTGGACCAAGTACCACTTTTAATATAATCGGCAACAGTATTTGGCTTTAGATAGTTTAAAGGAGCCATTGAAAATTGCAATGTAGCCCCACCACCTAAAAACAGGATGTCGTAATTATCATTAATATTTAACAACTCTTTCACTAAATCTAGAGTTTCAAAATACATGTCGGTAAAAGGTTGGTCTCTATGACTCGCCTCTATAATAGAGAGCCCTTCATTGTTATATTCACCAATTTCTCTTTCTAGCTCTTGTAAAACTTCAATTGGGAGCACCGAGGGCCCTGCAAAAAAGTTCTTTTTTCGATTATTTGTCATAGATCACCTCGTCCAATTAATTCTTGTAAGATAGTACAAATCTCATCCCCTATTCTTAAAAGGTTCTCTTCACTATTTGCCCCAACGTGGGGAGTGAGTGTTACCCGATCTGAAGCAAGAAGTGGATAGTCTTCATTGGGGGGATCTGTTAGATAAACATCGGTAGCGTACCAACTAATAACACCGCTGTTAAGAGCTTTTAACATCGCATCTGCATCTACACATCCACCTCTACCGGTGTTGATAACAACAGGGGAATTCTGACATTTGTTTATAATGTTTTCACAGAAAATATTTTCAGTTTCATTGGTTAAAGGAAGATGCATTTGAATGTAGTCTGCTGTAGCAACAGCCTCTTCAACTGTCCCCACCATTTTTGCAACATTGCTGTTGTTTACATACTTATCGTAAGCAACAACATCCATTCCAAAAGCAACTGCCCTTTGGGCCAACTTTGTGGCAATATTGCCCATCCCTAAGATGGCCAATTTCTTCCCATAAAGTTCACTTCTTTTTAATTTCTTAAGCCACTTTCCCTCTTTCATCCCGTTGTGATACTCAATGAGGCGATTTGGGACACTGAGCATTAAAGCAAAGGCTAATTCAGCAACAGCAATTGCTGAGGATTGAGGGGTGTTACGCACTATAATATTTTTACTTTTAGCATAAGAGACATCGATGTTATCAACACCAACTCCGCCACGTAAAATTACTTTTAGGCTTTTTGCAGAATCGATATACTCTTTGTCACAAGTGGTCTTACTACGCACTAATACTACAGTAGCTTCAGATAAACGACTTTTATCTGTTGTCACTTCCCCAAACGCCTCAAGCTTCTTTGCTAATGAGGGGTCGAATGCATCTGAAATTAAAAGAACCATCGCCTTACTCCTTGTTATTCTGACTAGAACCATCTTATAGATTTATTGCCTATTTGCCAATTATCTTGGTTCATTTTTACAATTATTTAAATTTAACTCTTCTCAATTTCCCTATTACTATCCAAATCAATCCTCTTAGGCTCTGCAGGAGATCCTTTGGGGTTGGGAAGTAAGTTTAAATCGTACGGTGTTGTTTGATAAACATAGTAGTTTAACCAGTTGGTGTACAACAGTTGAGCATGACTAAACCACGTAACATTTATCTCATTAGCAGGATCATCATCAACAAAGTAGTTAAATGGAATCATTATTGGTTGATTACTCTCAACATCGCGTAAATACTCATCTTTTAAGGTTGTTTTTTCATACTCTGGATGGCCAAAAACATAAACTTGTCGATCATCCTTAGTTGCCACTATGTACAACCCTGCCTTTTCACTCTCACTTAAAATCTTGAGGTTTTTATTTTTTAAAATATCCTCTTTTTTCACATATGTGTGACGTGAATGGGGAGCTTTAAACTTCTCATCAAAGCCCCTTAATAGGGGGCTGTTCTCTTCACTAACAGTGTGATCAAAAATTCCAAAAATTTTCTTATCGTTTAAATATTTTGGGATTTTGTAGTAGTGGTATAAAGCTGCTTGAGAGCCCCAACATAAAAATAAAGAGGCAAAAACATTTTTAGTTGCCCAGTTCATTATTTCAACTAACTCACCCCAATAATCGACCTCTTCAAACTCCATCAATTCAACAGGAGCTCCAGTAATAATTAATCCATCATAAGTTGAATTTTTAACCTCATCAAAAGTTTTATAAAACTCATTTAAATACTCTTTTGAGGCATTTTTGGATTGATAAGTGGCCGTTCTTAAAAAGTCCACCTCTATTTGTAGTGGAGTATTACTCAATCTTCTTAACAAGCTAGTTTCAGTTTTAGTTTTCAGAGGCATCAAATTTAAAATAAGAAGTTTTAGGGGTCTAATATCTTGACTTAAAGCCCTTTTCTCAGTCATTACAAAGATATTTTCTTCTTCTAAAATTTTCCTTGCTGGAAGTGCATCTGAAATTTTTACTGGCATACTTAATTCCTTAAAGCTTGATCTAAATCTTCAATGAGATCATCAATGTGCTCAATTCCAATTGAAAGTCTCACACTCCCTTTTTCAACCTGTGCTTTAAGTAAATCTTCATCGCTTAGTTGAGCGTGGGTAGTTGTAGCTGGGTGAATTACTAAAGATTTAACATCGGCAACGTTTGCCAATAGGCTAAATATTTTTAACTTATCAATAAACTTTGTTGCCCCTTCGATTCCCCCCTTCACCACAAAGGTGAAAATTGAGACTCCCCCATTGGGAAAATACTTTTCATAAAGGGAAAAGGAGTTGCTACTAGGTAAAGATGGGTGATTAACTTTTTCTACATTTGGGTGATTTTTTAAAAAATCGACAACTTTAATACTATTTTCAATATGCCTTTGAACCCTTAAAGAGAGGGTCTCTAACCCTTGTAAAAATAAAAAGGAGTGAAAAGGACTCAAAGTTGCACCATAATCGCGCAGTAGAATAACTCGAGCACGCCCTATGTAGGCACTTGGTCCCATCGCTTTTGTATAGCTAATACCATGATAAGAGGGGTCGGGATTAACAAAATGATTAAACTTCTTAGATTTTTCCCAATCAAAATTACCCCCATCAACTATAACTCCCCCAATAGTGGTTCCGTGCCCTCCAATAAATTTAGTGGCAGAGTGAACTACTATATTTGCACCGTGCTCTATTGGGCGCAGTAGGTATGGGGTAGCAAAGGTGTTATCAACCATCAATGGGATTTTGTTTTGATGGGCAATTTTAGCAATCTCTTCGATGTTAGCCAAATTCCCATTGGGATTTCCAATTGATTCAATAAAAATTACTTTTGTGTTTTGGCGAATTGAGTTTTTAAGTTGCTCTAAATTATCAACATCGAAGAAGGTTGTCTCAATTCCTTGCTCCTTAAAAGTTCTCCCAAAGAGGTTAAAAGTTCCCCCATAGATAGTACGGGCAGCAACAATGTGATCTCCTACTCTTGCTAAGTTCTGAATAGCTAAAGTTATAGCAGCTTGACCACTAGCGGTAGCTAATGAGCCCACTCCCCCCTCCAAAGCTGCCATCCTCTTTTCAAAAACATCGGTAGTGGGGTTCATTATCCTGGTGTAGATATTCCCCTCCTCTGATAAATCAAAAAGATTAGCTGCATGTTGTGAGTTATCAAAAACGAAGCTTGTAGTTGCATAAATAGGGACAGCTCTTGCGCCAGTTGCTTTGTCGGGCTCCTCTTGTCCAGCGTGAACTTGAAGAGTTTCAAAGTGGTATTTGTTTCCCATTACTTACCCCCTAAAAAATTACAAAAAGTAATTTATATAAAAAAACCGCCGGCTGTACACCGACGGTATCTATGCGTCCTAATGTACAGAGGCGATTAATAATTTCTCATAGAGTTGATTTTTCGAACTTTTTTCATCTGCTTTCTTTTGAGAGCTTTTTTCTTTCTGTTCTCAATAGTAGATGGTTTTTCGAAATATTCTCTTTTTTTGTACTCACGAATAATGCCCTCTTTTTCGACCATTCTCTTAAACTTCTTGATCGCTTTTTCTAAAGGCTCATTATCGTCTACTCTTACATAAGCTATGGAAATCACCCCCTTACCATAAATGGCAATAATGTAGTTGTATCTTTACGAAATAGGACCTCTTTGTCAAGAGCCTTCCAATCTCATAATCTTTTCTATTGGTGTTTTATACTTCTCAATGGCAACAACTGTCAGTTGAAGGGTTTCACTATTTCTAAAGTAGTTGCGCCCTAAACGGAACACTAAATTAATTTGGTCCCCTTTGTCGTAGCTGTTTTCAATCACTTCCGATCCATTCCAATACAAAGCTGGCCATCTGTGTTTTCCAAACTGAACTAACAATTTTATATGATTAGGACCACTTCCTTTAGAACTATTTAGAAATTGAATATCTTCAATAGTGGCATTTTGAATTAAAAAGTGTAAAGGAGGGTTACTCTCCCCATATGGTTCAAACACTTCAACAATATCAATGAGTTGGGGATTCATAAACTCACTAGGAAGTTCAGCATCAATTAAAATAGGATCTTCAACATCCTCTTCTAAGTTTTGTTGCATTTTTTCAATTGCACCATGCAATCTTTTTCTAAAAGAGTCTAATTTATCCCTCTCTATACTAAATCCCCCAGCGCAATCGTGTCCCCCATAATCTATAAACAAATCATCAAACAGCGCTAAAAATTGAGTTACATTGAAGTTTTTAGGAGAACGCATTGATCCAGTTATTCTTTGATCGTCCAATTGGGCAATTACTAAGGCAGGGACATTGAACTCTCTTAACAGGCGCGATGCCATAATCCCAGTTAATCCTCTACTTATAGTTCGGTCTTCAACTACTAAAAACTTGTGTTCAAAATCTTCAAAAGAAGTGCGTGCCTTGGGCAATATCTTTGTCCAAAGTTGCTCCCCTTGGTTTTGGCGCTCTTTATTTAAACTTAGTAGCTTTTGGGCATAGTATTCACTTTTAGATGAGTCGGTAGCCAAAAGCATCTCAACAGCAATTTGTGGCTCACCTAAACGCCCAGAAGCGTTGATTATTGGAGTTATTTGCCACCCAATATCGTTGGTGGTTAATCTTTTACCTAATAGGTTTTGATGAGTTAAAAGTGGTAATAGCCCCACCCGCTTACCTAAAGGAAGCTCTTTAAGGCCAACTTTAACTAATATTCTATTCTCATCGTTCATTGGCATAAGATCACCAATTGTCCCTAGTGCCACTAAATCTAAAATCTTCTCATAATCGGTAGAAAGAGAACTCTCACTTCTAAATAAAAAGGCATTAAACAAGGCTATTAATAGATCAAGTTCACTGCTACGATGAGAGTAACGGATACTTCTACTTAAATTTTTTAAAGCAAAAAGGCTCTTTCCTTTCACATGGGGCAAAGCTTTTTCAAAGTTATCTTTTAATTCAGTAAGGTGGATTTCAACCTCCTTACCAAAAGCTTTTTGTAAAAACTTTTTTTCTGTCTCTATATCGTAGGCAAAAATTGGTAAATTTTTATCTAAGAACTTTAACATCCTTGAGTGATGAATTTCCAATTCCCCTGGAACTACCTCTTCAACTATTCTCTCTTGTTCTATGCAGTTGTATAACCTAACAGCTTCAACAATTACAGTTTCACTGTCAACTTTTGTACTTCCTGGATAGGCGTGGAGTAAAATAAAAGACTCTTTGTAAAAAGGAGTTGCTGCAAACCTTAAAGCCCAAATAATTTTAGCCACAACACCACAACCTGCTAGGTGGGCAAACGGGTAGCCACAAGTGGGCACTTTTGGATTTATAGTTGCAACACACTGAGGAAGAGTATCACCTGGAAGGTGGTGGTCACTAATTAGTAAATCGATGTGGTTTTTATGAGCATATTTGGCCTCTTCAATGTTGGAAATACCACAATCAACACTGATAATTAAAGTTACCCCCAATTCGACCATCTTATCAATTGCCTCAACGGTTAACCCATAAGGTTCATCGCCTTGAGGAACCATCCAATGGACATTAATTCCCATTGAAATTAACTCTTCAACTAGTAAAACAGTTGCACTAATTCCATCAACATCACGATCACCAAAGACACAAACAACCTCATTTTCCTCTTTTGCCTCTAAAATACGCTCAACAAAACTCTCCATTTCGTTAAACAAAAAGGAATTATGTAAATAGGCAACATCAGATTCTAAAACGTATCTTATGTCGTTAGGCTCAGTGACATCGCGACGAGCTAATAAGCTAGCGGTGATGTAATCAACTTTGTATCTTTCGTTCAGTTTTCTTATCAGTTCAACCGATACTGGCTCCTTATGCCATTTTCTCATTATATATAACCTTCAATAATTTAATCAAAATCAGTAAACAAGATTGATCGATCTAAACTCTTTAGAGCTACTCCTAATATGCTGTTAAAGTAGGCTACAATATACCTAAAAAGGCGCTCTGTAGCTCGAGGGGACAATTGCACAGTAGATGCCACATCTAAATCTAACTCTTGAGTAAGATCTAAGTAGCGCCTAGCTCCCGGAGGTAAGATAAGTTGATCAAACTCATCCTCTATTTGTGCACACTTTAAACAACATGGAGACTCTGTTTTATAGTTAAAACCTAAAATCTCATCATCTTCGTACACTTTAGAACAATTGGGGCACATTTTCAAATCACTTTGCAATCCACTTATTGCTAAAAGTGCCCACCCGTAGAGGATAAAAATCTTTTTAGGATCATTTTGTTTTTCTTCAAGCAAACTTAAAGAGAGTTTTAAAACTGAAAATAGTTGATGATAATCTCCCCCATGCATCTTTAAAGCTAGTTCAACCATCATCTGAGCAATGTAATAACTCACTAAATCTTTTTTAATCTCTAAAGCATCACTTTTTAGTTCAACATCTTTAATTGAGTAGTGCCCTTTAGCTTTGTTGTGGTAGATGTAATATGTTCCTGAAACTAATGGCTCAATAGCACTAGCTAGTTTGCCTTTCCGAGCTCCATAAACCAATGCATTAAAGACACCAATTTCAGAAGATAAAAGGGTTACTAACCTATTTAACTCCCCCCATCTTTTAGTAGATAGAACTATAGCTTCAACTTTAATGTCTCTTTCCATTTTCTTCAGAGTAGCTATACCGTTAATAACTGTCAACTAAACTAAATTTTGTGCTATATTAGCTCTATGTTGAAAAAAGCAGTCTTAGCAACTATTTTCATAACTCTAATCTTTAATCCTCTATGTAGTGCCTCTTTTACAAAAGAGAAGTATGACGATCCAAACAGCTCAGAAAAACTTCTCCAATATAGAGACTTTGATGTTCCTCTAAGTGAGCAACAACGCTCTTTAGCTGATAACTTACAAGTAAATTTAATTACCATGGGTAAAGGAGATCAACTTTATGTGTGGTTTGGGCACACAGGAATTGAGATTAAAGATTTAATTAGTGGCCAATCGGTTATGTATGATTTTGGTATTTTCAGCTTTAATCAAGGATTTTATCAAACATTTGCTTTGGGAAATTTGAATTATGAGATATGGGCAACTTCAACTGAGATGAGAAAGCAAATAGCAATTAATGAAAAAAGAGATATCTCAATAGTGGAGCTAAATCTCTCACCCGAAGCTAAAATAGCTATCTTGGAGACTTTAAATTACACCGTTGAAGAGCCAAACAACGTTTACAGGTACCACCACTACTACGAAAACTGCTCTACCCGCATTAGAGATATAATCGATAAAGGTGTTGGGGGACAACTTAAAGCCTACAGTGAGGCTATAGATGAAAAAAGCACCTTACGAAAAAATGTAGTTAGGCACACTTACGCCTCGATGTTTATAAATTGGGTTTTAAACTTTGCCCAAAATGGGAAAATTGATTATCCAATAAATAGGTGGGAAGCAATGTTCTTACCATCTGTTTTAGAAGATACTATTAGAGAGTTTAACTATGTTGATGAAAATGGTTCTTTAGTACCATTGGCTAAAAGCTACACAGTAGTAAACAAAGAACCTGTTGGATACCGTTCTCCTGTATTAAGCACTTACCAATCTCAGTTTTTTAAATATTTAGTGTTTGGATTATTAGCTGGTTTAGTGAGCTTGATTTTAAAGTTCTTGAGACTCAACAAATTAAGGGGATTTTATAACTTTATCTTCTATCTATTTTTTGCAGCTGTCTCATCAATTTTACTATTTATGATGGTGGCAACTAATCACGATGTTACCTACTTCAATGAAAATATTCTTTTTATCTCCCCCTATTTGTTTGTCTTAGCTATTCAAGCTCTCGTTGGTGGTTTTGGTAAATCAAAGAGTTTTAAAAAGGGAAACTTTATCTACACTTTCTTATTTTTATTATTGTTGATAATAAAAAGCTCTTTTAGCCCAATTTTTGCTCAACAAAACTACGAAGCGATAGTAGTGCTCCTACCGCTTCTACTAGCCAACTTATTTTAAAATAATTTTAGTCCCTTTGTTGTGATAAATTGCATCGTAAAGATTTTCGTTACTGGTAATAAGGGCTACCCCTTTGGTTGTTTCAACAAAATCAATTGCTGAGAGAACTTTTGGAAGCATACTTCCAACAGCAAAGTGCCCTTGTTCTACAAACTTTGCAGCCTCTTTTATAGTGATTGTTCCCAACTCTTTTTGATCTGCTTTACCATAATTTAAATAAACATTATCGACAGCTGTAGAGACAACAAAATAGTCAGCTTTTAACTCTTTTGCCAACAAAGCAGCAGCTGAATCTTTATCAATTACCGACTCGTTACCTACTATTAAATGATTGTTGTTAACTACAGGGATTCCTCCCCCACCAGCTGCTATTACTACAATGTTACTTTCAACTAAACTTTTAATAGTTTTTAGTTCAACTATCTTTATAGGTTTTGGAGAAGCTACAACTCTTCGATACCCTCTTCCTGAATCTTCAACTACACTCCACCCCTCTTTCTCTTTTCTACTTTGTGCCTCTTGTTGATCCATAAAAAGTCCAATCGGTTTGGTTGGGTTATCAAATGCAGTGTCTGTAGGGTCCACTTCAACTTGGGTGACAACTGTAGCAACTTCTAAATCTAAATCAATTTTAGTTGCCTCATTTCTAATTGCCATTTGTAGTTGGTACCCTATAGTTCCTTGAGTATTGGCAACACAAGTATCCAGTGGCTCACTTTCTAAAAGTTCTTTAGCCATCTCACTGCGTAGCAAAGCATGCCCCACTTGAGGCCCATTACCGTGAACCACTACAACTTTTAATCCCTCTTTAATCAATTTCACAATAAATGAGGCTGTTTTTCTTGCTGCCTCATACTGATCAGAAACACTAGTTTTACTATTATCCTCAATTAGAGCGTTGCCCCCAATTGCGATAACAATTAGCTTCCCATTTTCCATATTTATCTCCATCTATTGAATTGACTTTACACCAATATTTTACCTAGAAGCAACTATTTTTCTAAGATTGACACCTATTATGGATGATGTTACCGTCAATTGTATGGATAGTAACACCCATCAGCGGTTAGTGATTGGGGGGCAACACCTAGTTTTAGGATTAGAGGGAACTTCCTTAGATGAACAATTCATTAACCTCATAAAAAATTATAAAATCTCCAATGTAATATTGGAAGAAAAGAACTTTGTTGATTGCAAACAAGCGCGCTCTTTGTGTAGTGAAATCTATTCACTCATAGAAGCTGAATGTGGAACAAATCCTTTAATTATTGCTTCTTTAGATCGTCTTAAAGTTCCCTTTTGTACTGAGGCAACTCACCTGCCTTCGTTGATGAAAATAGCAGCAACAGGAGATCTTACTAATGCTTACAGCGCTGCTAAGGTGATAGCAACTGAACTTAGCAGTTTAGGGATTAATATGATCTTCACAAGTGCTTTGGAGGTTTTAACTAATAGAAGTAATAAAGAGGGGATAAACTACTTCTCTGACTCAGTTGATGTAGTTAATAAGTTTGGCTTTTCAATGTTAAGGGGCTTTAAAGATGCCTCTTTAGCAACAGGCTCTATGCACTTTCCTGGTCTTGGCTATAGCGAAAAAGATCCATATACAACCTTTACGACAATTAATCGCAACATTGAGCAATTAAATGAGGCAGAGTTAAAGCCCTACTTAGATGCCGATTACTCCCTTTTAGATGCTGTTATGCTCTCTCCTGCCCACTACACAAGTTACGATGAATCTGATGTTAGTGCTTTTGCCTCATTTGAAATTACAACTCGACTTTTACGTGATTTATTAAATTTTGATAAACTAATTTTTTCACCTAACTTAGCTAAAGTTACCTTTTTAGATCAACAAGGCTTTATTGATTACAGTTTTGGTTCTTTGTACAGCGGCTCTGATATGGTCATTGTGGGAGATAACTACCAGGGTGCTGCCTTAGTTGCTAAAAAGCTTTACAAAGAGTTACAAGAAGATAACCTTAACAGTTTGTGGCAAACTCTTTCAATTAAAAGAATTCAGCAGACCAAAGAGATTGTTTTTAACAAACCTCCGAAGGTGAGCAAAATAGGAAGTGAAGAGCACATTTCAATTGCAAAAGCAATTAGTGAAAGGGGTATTTGTGTTGGAAATCCATTAGATTCCAAACTCCCCTCTTTACAAAAAAACAGTCTATTTTTAGCTCCTAGTGGATCTAGTTTTAGTTACTGGATGGCTCAGCAAACTGATGCAAAAGCTGTCGTTTTTTCATTAAATCCTGAAAGTGAAGAGATTTTAAACTTAGTTGAAAAAAGTGCTGCTTTTGATCTTATTGTGATAGCCTTAAAAGATGGATATGTGAATAGTGGTCAATTATCGTTAGCTAATGCCCTTGGAGCAACTGGTATTCCAACTATTGCTTTAGTGATGGGAGTGCCTTATGATATCCCCTTCTTAGCTGAAAACATCTACTCATTTGCCCTTTTTGACGATTCAGTTTTAAGTTATGAAACGATATTATCAATTCTTAAAAAAGAGAGAGCTGCCACTGGCATTTTACCTATCCACAACCAAATTGAACACACTTTACCATTTGAGTAAAATTAGTTAGTGTGTCATAAAAAAAAGGAAGGTATCTCAATGGAAACTCAACAAAGGAAAAAGCAAATTTTGTTTGCCCTTTACATCACATCTATGGTTTTGGTCAACACAGTTGGTTCTAAGATAACAACATTAGGGTCTGTAAGGGTCTCTGTTGGAATTTTCTTTGTCCCAATTCTTTTTTTAGTTACCGATATAATCAGCGAAGTTTTTGGAAGAAAAGAGTCAACTCAGTTTGTAAATATCTCAACAGCAATGTTGGCTTTTATGTTTATTATGATGTGGGTTTGTATAATCTTACCTCCCAACCCCTCTTGGGGCTTACAAGACTCTTATGTGGCAATCTTTAGCTCTTCAATGAGAATGACTATTGCTTCACTAATCTCCTTTTTCATAGCTCAACACGTTGATGTATTGACCTTTAGCTTCTTTAAAAAGCTCACAAAAGATAAACACCTTTGGATTAGAAACAACATCAGTACGATTTTCTCTCAATTCATCGATACAACTATTTTTATGTTTATCGCCTTTTACCAAATCAACGACCAATACACTGTTTCCTTTGTTTTCGGCCTTATATTTCCCTACTGGGCTTTTAAGATTATCTTCGCCTTAATTGATACCCCATTTTGCTATTTGGGAGTTTGGTGGTTAAAAAAAGGAGTAAAGGCTAGTGAATAAAGTTGCCCTATTTGGCGATAGTATAACCAATGGGAGAATTGGGATTTCTTATACCCAATTTCTCGATTTTGAGTATGACTCGTATGCTAAAGATGGACTAACTATAAATTCAATATTTAAAATAATTGAAAGAACACCTATTGATGAAAATCAAATAGTCTTAATTCAAGGGGGAGGCAATGATTTATTGATTCCCCATATGGCTAATCTCTCTTCTGTTTGGGCTAAAAGTAGTAAGTATATGCTACAAGGAGAGAATTACCCTTTAGAGGATGAAAAGCAGTTTTTAGAGTTTGTTGAACAAAGTTTATCTAAAATTAAAAACAAAATACTGTTTTGCTCGTTGCCTATCTTGGGTGAAAACTTGCACTCCTCTTTAAATCAAAAAAGAAAATTAAGAAACAACAACCTAAAATCTTTAGTGAGCTCTTTTGAAAACATTAAGTGGTGTGATATCACCAGCAACTTAGAACAAATCAGTTCAGAATCTGATTATCTTTTAGAAACACCTGCCCAAATGGCTCAAGATGCTTTGAAAGCAGACCAGGTGAAAGATGCTTTATCTAGTAAGAGAGCTTTAAAAGTCACCATTGATGGAGTTCATCTAAATACTCTAGGGGCAAAAAGTGTGGCAAATGTGATTAATAGTGCGTTTAATCAATTGTCACTACACGAGTGAACTATCTTTTAGTACATTATAAGAAGCACATTTTGCGCTTGCAAAGCGTATCAATTTGATAGTGGAGGAACATTTATGGCAGAACAGGAATTGATGCCAGTTGAGCAGACGCTGCCTCGCAACTTATTTATACTTCCCTTAGTGGGAAACCCAATATTTCCAGGACTCTTCACCCCACTGGTGATTGAGAGTCAAGAAGATATTGAAATCGTAAATCAAGCAATGGCTCATGGGGGAGATTTAGGTCTCCTTTTAGTTAAAGATGAGAGCAAAGCTGATTACGATTCAGACAATTTATATCGCGTTGGGACAGCAGCTAAAATTATTAAAAGGATAAAACTCCCCGATGGGGGGATGAATATATTCATCTCAACTGTAAAAAGATTTCAAGTAAGGGACTTTCACCTTAGTGGCAAGTATATAGTTGCTGATGTAAAGTATTTAAATGATATTGAAGACAATCCAACTGAATTAAAAGCTTGGACCCGTCAACTTATAACTGAAACTAAAAAGCTCTCTAAAGGTAATCCCTTATTTACTGAAGAGATGCGCCTTAATATGGTTAACATTGATCAAGCTGGTAAGATGGCAGATTTCATTGCCTCAATTATCAACATCGATCGGCGTCAACAACAAAGAATTTTAGAGACTTTGAATGTAAGACGGAGGATGGAGAGAGTTTTAGTCTTCATCAAAAAAGAGCAACAAGTTTTACAGATGCAAGCTCAGATTCGTAAGCGGGTAAATAGTAAGTTGGAGAAAAACCAAAGAGAGTACTTTTTACGTGAAGAGTTAAAACATATTCAACAAGAACTTGGGCTAACTAGTGATCCCCGTACAGCTGTTTACAATAAAATTGCTGAAAAGATTGCCTCTTTTAAATTGGAAGGAGAAGTTGCTGAGGCTGTTAATAATGAGCTGGAGAAATTTCAATCACTCGATCCAAATAGCCCAGATTACTCAATCACTAGAACCTATTTAGAGACTATTGCTTCTTTGCCTTGGAACAACCCAAAGCCAGAGAATTTTACTTTAGAGTCTGCTAAAAGAGTGTTGGATAAAGATCACTACGGTCTTAAGGATGTAAAAGATCGGATTTTAGAGTACTTAGCAGTTAGAAAGAAAAAAGAGGATACCAAGGGCTCTATCATCTGTTTAGTTGGCCCTCCTGGAGTTGGTAAAACAAGTGTAGGGCGCTCTATTGCCAGTTCACTGAAAAAAGAGTTTTATCGCTTTAGTGTTGGTGGTATGAGAGATGAGTCTGAAATTAAAGGGCACAGAAGAACCTATATCGGAGCTATGCCTGGTAAAATTATTCAAGGTTTAAAGACTGTAAAGAGTAAAAACCCCCTCTTTTTAATTGATGAGATTGATAAAATGGGAATCTCTTTCCAAGGCGATCCAGCTTCCGCACTCTTAGAAGTTTTAGATCCCGAACAAAACATCGCTTTTAGAGATCACTACTTAGATCTTCCTTTCGATTTATCTCAAGTGTTGTTTGTCTTAACAGCAAACACCTTAGAGACCATCCCTCGTCCATTAATTGACAGAATGGAGATAATTCATATCGCTGGTTACACAGTTCAAGAAAAGCTCTCCATTGGAAGAAGATACTTAGTTCCAAAATCTCTTAAAAAGCATGGTTTAGAGCGTAAAGAGGTCTCTTACACCTCAACAATCTTAAAAGAGATTGCCGAATCTTATGCTCGTGAAGCTGGAGTGAGAAACTACGAAAAATCGTTAGATAAAATTCACCGTAAAGTAGCTCGTGAAATTTTAGAGAAAGATCCTGAACTACCAATTAAAATTACTCAACAAAAAATGATTGAGTATTTGGGTCAACCAATCTTTAAAGAGGATGAGATACTCAAAGCAGATCGTCCTGGAATGGCTATTGGTTTAGCTTGGACTAGCTTAGGGGGAGATACCTTGATGATTGAGGCAGTCTCTTATCCTGGTAAAGGGGAGTTAAAGCTAACTGGTAAGTTGGGAGAGGTGATGCAAGAGAGTGCCTCAATTGCCCTAACCCACTTAAAATCCATTGCCACCCAATACGATATCGATCCAACTTGGTTTAACCAAAATGCAATTCACCTCCACGTTCCTGAAGGGGCAACTCCTAAAGATGGTCCGTCGGCAGGTATCACAATGGCTAGTGCCCTTTTCTCACTAATCAGTGGCAAAGTTATTAACAACAACTTAGCTATGACTGGAGAATTGGATTTAGTTGGTAAGGTTATGCCAATTGGTGGTCTTAAAGAGAAAGTACTAGCAGCAAAGAGAAATAAGATTAAGACAATCTTAATTCCAAAGTTCAACAAAAGGGATTTAGATGAGTTGGATGAAGAGGTTACAAGTGGAATTACTTTCCATTTAGTCTCCACTTTTGACGAAGTTTTAAATCACACCTTTAAAAATCTTAAAACAAATGGTAAAAAGGGGAAATGATTGAACTACTAAGCCCTGCTGGGAATTTAGAAAAATTAGAGTACGCTTATAAATATGGATCTGATGCAGCCTACGTTGGGTTGCATCAGTTCTCTTTACGTGCCCGTGCTGGCAATATTGGCATTAACGACATAGAAGAGCTTAAAAGAATTAAAGGTTCTAAAAAGCTTTATGCTGCTGTTAATACTTTTTTTCATGAAAATAACATAAATGATTTAAAAAACTCTTTAGATGAGATTGCCCTATTTCCTTTTGATGCTTTTATCGTTAGTGATTTAGGGGCTGCTTTTATCTTAAAAGAGTACTTTGGGAAAAGTAGATCTTATCATCTCAGTACCCAAGCAAATACGTTAAACAGCGCAGCTGTAAAAGCGTACAAAGAGTTGGGCTTTTCCCGAATCATTTTAGGGCGTGAGGTTCCATTAAAAGATATAAGGGCAATAAAAGATCAAGTTGAAGATATTGAGATAGAGACCTTTGTTCACGGTTCAATGTGTATGGCTTATTCAGGAAGGTGTTTCATCTCAGCTTTCTTAAGTGAAAGAAGTGCCAATCAAGGCGATTGTGCCCACTCTTGTCGTTGGCAATATTCGTTAAATGAGCACCATCTGTATGCTTTAGAAGAGGCAACCCGTCCTGGTGAGTACTTTCCTGTTTTTGAAGAGGATGGATTAACAACAATCCTCTCATCCAAAGATCTATGTATGATAGATCACTTAAAAGAGTTAAAAGATGCTGGGGTAGACTCTTTTAAAATAGAGGGAAGGATGAAAAGTTTATACTACGTTGCCTCAGTAACTCGAGCTTACCGAAAAGGCCTTGATTTGCTGGAAAACAAGATCTCTTATGATGAGTTCAAAGGGTATCGGGATGAACTTTTTAATGTAAGTCACCGCGAATTTTCAACTGGATTTTTCTTTGATAAAGAGCAAATTGCAAAACCTACAGAAAGAGAATATTTACGTGATTATCTCCTAATTGGGACTGTTGGAAAGAAAATTAAAGGGAATTTATACGAGTTAAAGTTGAAAAATAAACTCACTATAAACGATGAAATAGAGTACATAGGAGCAGATATCCTCTCTTTAGATGATAAGAATTTCACCCTTTTTGATGAAGAGGGAAATAGTGTAGATTCTGTAAATCACCATCAAAAACCCTTCATTCAGACAAAAATTGAGCTTCAAGAGGGCTTTATTATTAGAAAAAGGCTCTAAAACACCTTAATTTTGCTATTTTTGTTGTTATTTCACCTCTTTATGATAAAATTATGATAACAAAACTGAGGAGGTTTTTAGATGACAATTCATGAGCAAATTGTAGCTCAATATGAAGCTTACATAGCAGAGAACCAAAAGTTTAGCGAAAAAGGGATTAAGGCTTCAGCAGCTAGAGCCCGTAAGGCACTTGGAGAGATGGGCAAATTAGCCAAAGAGCGCCGCAAAGAGATTCAAGAAGAGAAAGCAGAGATTTAACCTTTTAGAAGGAGAACAACAAGGGGGCTATTAAAATGCCCCCTATTTTTATTTAGCTAATGAGTTAAGAAGTTGTAAGTGTTTTTTACTTTTTTCAATGACACTAACAAACTCAGCTCTTTTTTTATGCTCTTTATCAATTGCCTCTTGTTTGGCATTGTTGATAAATTTTTCGTTGGATAATTTGTTTAATGTTTGTTTTAAAGAGTTTTCAGCTTTAGCTAACTCTTTAGTCACTTTATCTATTTCAAATGCAACATCGATTGCATCTTTAACAAAGACAAAGGCTTCAAAACCAACAGAACCAACTGGGATAGCCTCATTTACATCTTTAGAACCATCTAAATCGACTACCAACTCATTAGAGCCAATAAACGAACT
>Ga0265293_10004408_pt1 | contig 24838 bp, 19 predicted proteins | sample Munlanlewell138R_FD_192505 | JGI IMG/M metagenome (GOLD analysis project Ga0265293, IMG submission 192505) | Leachate microbial communities from a municipal landfill in Southern Ontario, Canada - Leachate well 138R | ecosystem: Engineered > Solid waste > Landfill > Unclassified | place: Canada...
GCTGGGCAGACCCTTCCCCTTTATTTTCGGTACCACCACGGACCGCGACCCGTTCGGTGAACTGGCTGCCGCGGTCCACCAGGGGCCGGAGGTGTTCTACGCCGAGCACGCCTACCCGGGCGGCACGCCGGCCTGGATCGTGCGCCGCGCCGAGGATCTGCGGCAGATGTACTTCGACACCGAGCATTTCACCAGCAACGGCTTCTCGCCGTTCTCCATGCTGATCGGTGAAAAATGGAACCTGATGCCCGCCGAGATCGATCCGCCGGACCATGGGGTCTACCGCGCCCTGGTCAGCCCCCTGTTCACTCCCAGGGCGATGGCCAGGCTCGAGGACCGCATCCGCGACTATGCCCGGGAGTATGTGCGGGACATCAAGGCCCGGGGCGAGTGCGAGTTCATGGCGGACTTTGCCTTTGAATTCCCCATCAAGGTGTTCATGGAGCTGATGGGCCTGCCCCTCGACATGACCAGGCAATTCCTGGCATGGGAGATGAACCTGCTCCACAACCACGATCTGGCCAAGATCGCCGAGGCGGCGCGCCATGTGGTGGATTACCTCAAGACCCAGCTGGAGGACCGCCGCCAGAATCCCAGGGACGACCTGATCACCTTCGCGGTGCAGGCCGAGATCGACGGCCGCCCCCTCAACTACGACGAGCTGATCGGTTTTACCTTCAACCTGTTCATCGGCGGGCTCGACACCGTGTCCACCCATATGGGCCTGCAGTTCCTGCACCTGGCGAAACACCCGGAGCATCAGCAGGCCCTGCGGGACAACCCGGCGCTGATCCCCGACGCGGTGGAGGAGCTGATGCGCGCCTATCCGGCGGTCACCACCTTCCGCACCTGCATCAAGGAAACCGAGCTCAAGGGCGTGAAGATGATGCCCGGCGACAAGGTGGCCATGTCCACAACCCTGGCGGGCCGGGATCCCCTGGAATACGCCAACCCCGGGGCGGTGGTCCTCGACCGCAAGGCCAGGCACCTGACCTTTGCCTTCGGCCCCCACCTGTGCCTCGGCCTGCACCTGGCGCGGCGGGAGATGCGCATCGCCATGGAGGAGTTCCTGGCGGAGATTCCCGAGTTCCGCCTGCCCCAAGGCTTCGAGCCGGAATATCACCTCGGCATGATCCAGCCCGTCACCCTGCCCCTGGTCTGGTGATGCCGGGGGCTCAGTCGATGCTGTCGCTGCCCCGCCCCTCGGCGGCGGTTTCCAGGTCGACGCCCATCTTCCTGGTGAGATCCATCATGTCGAGGTACTCCCGCCACTCGCGGATCAGTCCCTCGTCGTTCAGCACGAACACCGCCACCATGTGGTGGGGGGCGTCGCGGCCGTAGAGCATGGCGTCGTCCTTGCGCTCGGTCATCACCACAGTGTCGCTGGAGGTGATGTTGATGATGTTGCACCTGTTGTTGCGCAGGAAACTTTTCTGCCGCTCCAGCTCCTCGCGGATCGCCGGCTTGCCCTTGATGACCGGGCCCCCCGGCACCCACAGCTGCCATTCCACATCCTCCGCCATCATCGACAGTATCCTGTCCACATCGGCGCGGCTGTCGTAGGAGCCGTCGCCGAAGCAGCGGCAGAATTCGCGGATGAAATCTTCCTGTTTCTGTCCCACGGTATTTCCTCTTTTTGATTATGGAGGGGCTTCTGCAGGCAACGGCTTGCCGGCGTCGGGGTGCTTGGTTGATCCTTGGCGATGCCATGGTAACCGCAAGGGAGCGGCGATGATAAGACCCTGCCTTAACCACCTGTCGTTCCGTCTCGATCGGGGGGCGAGGGCCCTCGGCGTCGTTGTCGAGGGCCCGGTCCCCGGCACGCCGTTCCTCGGCGGTCCCGCCATGGGTGGCCGACCGGCGCGGACCCTCGCCGCCGGGGGCTATCTCGAAGAGGAGTATTGGCTCTCCGGCACCGCCACCCGCTTCGACGGGCCAGAGCCGCTGCCCGAGACCGGGGTGGTGGCGGTCGAGCCGGGGGCGGCGGCCCCCTACCGCACCCGCCTGCTGGTGCGCCGCCCCGCCGACCCCGGCCGCTGCAACGGCGCCGTGCTGGTGGAGTGGCTCAACGTCACCACCGGGACCGACATCGCGCCGGTGTACAGCCATGCCCACCGCCACCTGCTGCGGGCGGGCTTCGCCTGGGTGGGGGTGTCGGCCCAGCGGGGCGGCATCGAGGGCGTCCCTGGGTCCGGTGCCCCGCTGCCGCCCCTCAAGGCCGCCGATCCGGCCCGCTACGGCCATCTGGACCTCCCGGGGGATGCCTTCGCCTTCGATATCTTCTCCCAGGCCGGGCTGGTGGCCCGGCACGGGGCCGCGCCACTCGGGGTTCCCGCCGGGCGGCTGATCGCGGTGGGGGAGTCCCAGTCGGCCCACTACCTGATCACCTATCTCAATGCCATCGATCCCCTGGCCCGGGTGTTCGACGGCGCCCTGGTGATGGGCCGTGCGGCGTCCAGCGCGCCGCTCTCGGGTGGCATTGATCTCGCCAACCGGCCGGCGGAGTTCTACACCCGGGGGGTGCGGATACGGGAAGATGTGCGCATTCCGGTGCTCAACCTCGACAGCGAAACCGACGTGTTGCCGCGGGGCTCCCGCCACGCCCGCCAGGGGGACGGCGAGCGCCTGCGGATCTGGGAGATCGCCGGCGCCGCCCACGGCGACAGCTACATGCTGGTGGCGTCGGGGGCGGACCGCCCCGGCATCGACCCGGCGCAGCTCGCCCGGCTGATGGCCCCCACCCGCCGCGTGCTGGGCATGACCCTTGCCGCCCCCATCAACGCCGGCCCCCAGCAGCACTACATCACCCAGGCGGCGATCCACCACCTCGACCGCTGGGTGCGGGACGGGGTGGCCCCACCCCGGGCGCCCCGCCTGCGGCTGGACGAGGGCGGCGCGGGTTTTGCCCTGGACCCGTTCGGCAATGTGCTGGGGGGGATCCGCTCCCCCTGGGTGGATGTGCCGACTGCGGTGCTGTCGGGCCTCGCCGCGCGGCCCGATGGGCTCGCCGGGCTGTTTGGCGCCACCCGGCCCTTCGATGCGGCGCAGTTGCGGGGCCTCTACCCCGGGGGGCTGTCCACCTACCTGGCGCGCTTTGCGGCGGCCTTGGACCGGGTCATTGCGGAGGGTTTCATCCTCGCCGCCGACCGCGACGAGATCCTCGCCCTGGCGGCCGCGGCCTTTCCCCTGGCGGAGGCTACCCCTGCCCGTTAGAAGGCTTCCGGCGTCCTGGTCTGTTCAGGGGCCATGGCCGGTGTTACAGTGCCTTAATCCGCCTGTCTTAAGCGGGCCGGGTTTCCCCATAACCGATAAAAAGACGATGCCGTGAACGCCAACAGCTCCCCCGACATGGCCGCCCTGTGGCGGGCCTTCTGCGCCGACATCCAGTCCGCGGGCCTCGATATTCTCGCCTCCGCGTCCGCCCTCGACCCGGTCAACCAGGCGGAGGGGCTGCGCTACCTCACCCGCCTGCTGCGGGGCAGCTTCGAGAAATTCGTCGAGTTCGCCGATCCCCTCGACCCGGTGATCTTCAAGATGTGCGACGAGCGCTCCGGCTACGGCGGCGACAACCCCGACAACATCTACTCGGCGAGCCCCGTGGCGGCCGGGGAGGTCTACGAGATCAGCGGCAACCGGGGCGATATCTTCCAGTTCAACTTCAACCTGTTCAAATTCGGCGCCGACAGCCAGTACGAACTGCTCGGCCAGCTCCACGACCGCGACCTGGAGTGCGACGCCGACGGCAACTTCACCATCCGCCTCGGCGGCGAGCCCCGGGCCCGCAACTGGCTGCCGACCCCGGAGGGGGCCAACCAGATCATGCTGCGCCAGACCTTCTGCGACCGCGCCCGGGAGCGGGAGGTCAGCGTGCGCATCCGCCGCCTGTCCGGCGCGGGCGGGGTGCCGCCCCTGGAGCCCGAGACCATGGCGCGGCGCCTCGAAGGGGCCGAGGCGTTCTTCACCAAGACCGGGCGCATGATGCACGGCTGGTCCCGGGACTTCAGCCGCTTCATGAATGTCCTGCCCCTCACCGATCCGGCCTTTATCGCCGCCGGCGGCGGGGATCCCAGCGCGTTCTTCTACATCGCCTCCTGGCGCCTTGCGCCGCGCCAGGCGCTGCTGGTCCAGGTGGCGGACTTCCCCGACGACAGGCTGTGGAACCTCGCCCTCTACAACTACTGGTTCGAATCCCTGGACTACGTGAATTTCCGCATCCACACCAACAGCCGCATCTGCGCCAGGAACCCCGACGGCAGCGTCACCCTGGTGATCGCCAACGAGGACCCCGGCGTGCCCAACTGGCTGAACGCCACCGGCCACGGCGAGGGCAAGATGATGATGCGCGCCTGGACCGGCGGCGTGCGCCCCGCCGACCCGGCCACCGAGCTGGTGGACCTCGACAGCGTCGACTGGGCCGCCAGGTTGCGCCGCTGGGCCTGACCCACCACCACCCCTTAGCCAAGATCGCCAACGGAACCACGATCCCATGAAAACCCTGCAACTGAACGCCGCCCAGATCCTTGCCGACACCGTTCGCGAGACCGGCCTCGGCCAGTACCTCGACGAGGCCATGGCGCGCCGCTTCGACTACCTGATCGGTCTTTTCAACGACTTCGGCAGCATCCCCGAGGACGCCTACCCCGCCGCCGTCGCCGAGGTCAGGCGCTACGTGGCGATGCGCCTCAAGGTGGCCCGGGACTGGCACCAGCACCCGGAGATCCTCGACGAGCGGATCGTCCAGCCCCTGTTCGTGATCGGCAACGCCCGGGCCGGCACCACCTTCGCCCAGTCGATCCTCACCCTGGACGACGGCCACCGCACCCCCTGCTACTGGGACACCCGCAATCCCAGCCCGCCCCCGGGGCTCGACCCCGCCGCCGATGCCGCCGCCCACGCCGAGGCCCGGGCCTTTCTCGCCTTCATGCTGGAACGATCGCCGACCCTGTGGCCGGCCCACCCCTACTTCGACCAGGAGGGTTACACCGAGGCGGAGGACGAATTTCTCTATTCCCTCGACTTCAACATGGCCTATCCACTCCACTTCCTGAAGGTGCCCACCCTGCCCCAGGCGGTGCCGCCGCCGGACCCCATCGAGGCCCTGCGCTTCCACAAGAACATGCTCAAGCAGCTGCAGTGGAAGATGCCGGTGCGACGCTGGGTGGGCAAGGGCATCCTCCACCAATACCTGATGGACTCCCTGCTGGAGGTGTACCCCGACGCCGTGTGCTTCTGGATGCACCGCGCCCCGGAGGAGTACATCGCCTCCCTGCTGGAACTGCTGGAACGCCAGTACAAGCCCTTCAACGGCGATCTCTACCGGGTCGACCCCCGGGATCTGGTGGACCAGCTCAAGGCCGGTATCGACCACTTCATGGCCCAGCCGTCCATCGACGACAGCCGGGTCAACCACATCCGCTTCGCGGATTTCGTCAAGAACCCGGCGGCGGTGATCGCCCCCATCTACGAGGAGGCCGGCATCCCCTTCACCCGCGCCTACGAGCAGCGCATCGCCGACCGTATGAGCGACCCCGCCGCCCGGGCCGACCGCCACGGCAAGTTCGAGTACGCCCTGGAAAAATTCGGCATCACCCGGGAGGAGCTGCGGGTCAAGTTCCAGGACTACTGCCACAGGTTTGAACTCTGATGACCGCCATGGACACCCTTGCCCAGCTGTTCGCGGCGGGCCATATCATCCAGCCGGGGGCGCCCCTGGCAACCCCCGGGCAGCGGCTGGTGGAAAGCCGCGCCCTCGCCATTCTCGGGCGCCCGGAGCTCGACGCCGCCCGGGACCGCATCGCCGCGCTGTTTGGCGCCGACCGCAACGCCAAGCTCGCCGATCAGCACGCCCTGATCGCCCAGAGCGTCGCCGAGCATGTCGTCCACGGCGCCTTGATCGCCGCCAGCGAGACGCCCCGCACCCCGCGCTTCGTGTGGACCATCGCCCTTGCCCGGGAGTGGCTAGGCCAGCTGCTGCCCGGCAGCCGCATCGGCCAGGACAACCCCGACAACGTCTACCGCTTCGCCAGTGTCGACCCGGCCTTCGCCTACCGCATCAGCGGCTGCTTCCCCGGGCCCGAGCCCCGGGATTTCAGCATCTGCGCCCTGCCCGCCCAGGTGGGGGAGGGGATCGCCGCCGACGTGCGGGGCATCATCACCCGGGACAGCCTCGACGTGGATGCCGAGGGCCGCTTCGAGATTGACGTGGACGCCAGTGCCAGCGACGGCCGCCGCAACCACCTGTGCATCGCCGGCGCCAGGGTGCTGATGGTGCGGGACACCCTGGCGGACTGGGGCGTCGAGCTGCCGTCGTACCTGCGCATCGATCCCATCGATGCCGCCGGCGACCCCGTCGTGGCGGAGGATGATTTCGATCCCGCCGCCGTGGCGGCGCGGGCGGCGGAGCTCGCCACCGGCATCGCGGAATTCTTCCTCGACAGGGTCCAGCACGGCATGTGCGAGGTGGCGCCCCTCAACACCGTGCCGCCGCCGGTGTCCTCCGCCGGGCGCGGCGGCCTCGTCACCCAGTCCGCTACCCTCGGCTACTACCGCCTCGGCGACGGCGAGGCCTGGGTGCTCGACATCGACCCCATGGGCGCCCGCTACCTGGGGGTGCAGATCTGCGACATGTGGATGCTGTCCTACGATTACAGCCTGCGCACCAGCTGCTTCAACCACCGCCAGGCCCTCGCCGATGCCGATGGCCGCTACCGGCTGGTGGTGTCGGCGGCGGACCCGGGGGTGCACAACTGGCTCGATGGCGGCGGTCACCCGGTGGGCACCATCCTGCTGCGCTGGCAGGGCATTCCCGCCGGGGCCGACTTTGCCGGCGCCGTCACCACCCGGGTGGTGCGCCTCGCGGACCTGCCCCGGGCGCTGCCCCCCGAAACCCGCTTTCTCGACGCCGCGGGCCGCGCCGCCCAGCGGGCCGAGCGGCTCGCCGCCTACCGACGCCGGCTGACCGGCGACAACCCCCAACAGAACCCCTGAGGAGCCCTCGACCATGACCTACAAAGTGATCCAGTGGGCCACCGGCCACACCGGCAAGATGGTGGCCCGCGCCCTCGCCGAGCGCGCCGCCTACGAGATCGTCGGCGCCTTCGTCTACAGCCCCGACAAGGCCGGCAAGGACCTCGGCGAGATCTGCGGCATCGGCAAGCTCGGCGTCACCGCCAGCAACGACCGGGAGGCGATCCTCGCCCTCGACGCCGACTGCGTGATGTTCCTTGCCGGCGCCGAGAACGACGTGCCGGGCGCCCTCGACGATGTCTGCGCCCTGCTCGCCTCCGGCAAGGATGTGATCACCACCGCTGCCCAGTTCGTCTACCCAAAGTCCCTTGGACCTGCCATCGAGGGCCGTATCCGGGACGCCTGCGCCATCGGCGGCAGCACTTACCACGGCCTCGGGGTGATGCCGGGCTTCATCGCCGAGAATGTGGCGCTCACCCTCACCCGCATGTCCCGCCGCATCGACCTGCTCAACTGCTACGAGACCCTGCTCTACAACGAGTACCCCAGCACCTTCCAGATGTTCGACCTGATGGGCTTTGGCTACGCGCCGGACGACCCCACCCCCATGTTCAGCAACCTCGAGGTGGTGGCCCAGGTGTGGCAGCACTCCTGCCTGCTGGTGGCGGAGGCGGTGAACCTGCCCATCGACCGCATCGAGAGCTTCCGCCATGTGGAAGTTGCCCAGCGGGATCTGCAGGTCGCCGCCGGGTTCATCCCCAAGGGCACCGTGGGCGCCATCAATTTCGGCAGCCGGGTAATTTCCGGTGGCGAGGTCCGCATCGTCATGCAGCACTACACCCGCATGGATGATGATCTGGCGCCCCACTGGCCCCGGGGCGACGGCTGGACCATCGAAATCGAGGGGGAGCCCTCGGTGCGGGCCAAGATCGACGTGGGCATCCACGGCGAGGTCCACACCGACCAGGGATGCCTCGCCACCGCCATGCACGCCATCCACGCGGTGCCCTACGTGGTGTCCGCCGCCCCCGGCATTCTCAGCCTCGCCGATGTGCCCCCCGCCTGGGGCGGCGATGCCTTCCATATCAAACCCTGATCGCCACCGACCCGCGGGCCACGCCATGAAACGACTGCAAGACAAGGTCATCCTGATCACCGGCGCCGGGGGCGGCATTGGCTCCGCCTGCGTCGAGCGCTTTAGCGACGAGGGCGCCATCGTGGTGGCCGCCGACCTGGTGCTCCCGAGCGTCGAGAAACTCGCCAATCGCTTCGGCGACAGGGTGATTCCCGTGCAGGTGGATATCGGCGACGAGCAGCAGTTCAGGGAGGTGATCGACGGCGCCGTGGCGCGCCTCGGGCGCCTCGACGTGCTGTTCAACAACGCCGCACTCACCGACCCGGCCACCCAGCACCTGGACACCACCGCCACCGACATCCCCATGGACCTGTGGCGCCGCACCCTCGAGGTCAACGTCACCGGCACCTTTGTCGGCTGCCGCCACGCCATTCCCCACATGCTGCGCCAGGGCAAGGGCAACATCATCAACACCGCCTCCATCGGCGCCAACGCCGGGGATTCCGTGCGGGTGGCCTACTGCACCTCGAAGATCGCCATCGTCGGCCTGACCAAGAATCTCGCCACCCAGTACGGCAAGCGGGGCATCCGGTGCAACGCCATCGCCCCGGGCCCCATCGTCACCGAAAACTTCCACAAGGTGGCGCCGGAGCTCGGCCCCATGTTGCTGCGCCACGCCCTGACCCCGGAGCTGGGGGTCCCCGCCGATATCGCCGCCCTCGCGGCCTACCTGGCGGCGGATGAGTCCCGCTTCATGACCGGCCAGTGCCTCACCATCGACGGCGGCATCGGCGCCCATCATCCCCACACGGCGGATTTCGACGATTATCTGGCGTCCCTCGGCCAAGGCCCTGGGACCTGAACCCACACTCAGCAGGAGGGCACCACCGCTATTCAGGACTAGACTGTCAGGGAAAGGCACCACCGTTGAAGCTGTATCAGTTTTTCGCCCATAACCAATAACGCAGGGGAAAATCATGAAACGCACAACCCTCCATCAGCTCGTCTCCCTGGCCGTGGCCGGTGGCGCCGCCACCCTGGCGCCACTTGCCACTGCCTAGTCCGCCACTACCATCGAGGAAATCACCGTCACCGCCCGCCGCACCGAGGAGAGTATCCAGTCGGTGCCGGTGGTGGTGCGGGCCTTCGACAGCGCCGCCCTCCGGGAGGCCTCCATCTCCACTCCGGAGGACATTCAGGTCAACACCCCGGGGGTGTACCTCTCCGGCTCCGGTGGTCGTCAGAACGCCGTGTACCAGATTCGGGGCCAGTCCAAGGCCCTGGCGGGGCCGAGTTCGCCGGCGGTGGTGAGCTACTTTGCCGAAGTGCCGGACCCGGTATTCGGCAGCTTCGTGCCCCAGTACGGCATGGGCTCGGTACAGGTGCTCAAGGGCCCCCAGGGCACTCTGTTCGGTCGCAATACCACCGGGGGCGCCGTGCTCTACTCCCCGGCCGCGCCCACCTATGAAGCGGGTGGTTTCGTGTCCGGCACCCTCGGCAACTACGATGATCGCCAGCTCCAGGGGGCCGTCAATCTGCCCCTGGTGGCCGACCGGGTCGCCCTCCGGCTGGCGGGCGATATCCACGACCGCGACGCCTACATCCGAAACCGGGGCGTGGGTGGCGACATCGACGACCTGGAAACCCGCTCCTGGCGTGCATCCCTGCTGGTGGAGCCGGTGGAGGGCCTGACCAACCTGACCATCTACGACTACCATCGCAGCGAGAACGGCGGCTTCGGGACCGTGATCACTGCGGTGCCCTCGGGCCCCAACCTGCTGGGCATACTGGGATTGCAGTCCGACGCCCAGCAGGCCCTGGCGGAACAGCGGGCATGGGGGCCGTACCGCGTGGAAACCGCCATCGACCAGTTCGAGGAGAACACCCGGCACACCCTGGTGAATCGCACCGAGGTGGATTTCGGGGCTGTCCAGCTGGTGAACATCTTCGGATATCGCAGTGTGGATGTGGGCTACGCCACCAATGCCGATGGCATGCGCACCCTGGTGGCCGATGGCACCGGCCTGCTGCCGGCGGGGCTGCCCATCGACTACATCAAGGCGGGGCTGCGCCAGGAGGTCAAGCAGTTGAGCAACGAGCTGCAGCTCAGGGGCAAGGCCCTGGAGGAGCGCCTCGACTGGCTGGTGGGTGCCTTCTGGCTGAAGAGCGAGCCGGACGGTTCCCAGGGGATTTCCGTGGAGTTCGCCCAGGTTCCCGGGTTCTCCACCGCCACCGCCGGTTACAACTTCATCGATGAGGAGAGCCGGGCCCTGTTTGCCCACCTCGGCTACGGGCTCGATGGGCTGGTGGAGGGGCTATCTGTCGAGGCCGGCATCCGTTACACCGAAGACGAGGTTGACTCCTGTACCGGCATCGGCACCTCGTCCGCTCCCGACGGCGCCAGCGACGGGGATTGCCGACCGGGCAGCGCCAACCTGATCAACGCCAGCACCACCAACGCCAAGTCCGACGAGGTGACCTGGTCGCTCGGCCTCAACTGGCAGATCACCCCCGACCTCTTCAGTTACCTGGTGACCCGCCACGGTTACCGGGCTGGCGGCGTCAACGGGCCCTCCTTCAGCGGCCGGCTGGCACCCCTGCAGACCTTTGCCCCGGAAACCGTGACCGACGTGGAGATCGGTGTGCGCTCGGACTGGACAATCGGCACCGTGGGGGTGCGCGCCAACGCCTCGGCCTTCGTGGGCGACTACGAGGATGTTCAGGTGGCCCTGACCGGGGTGCAGAGCACCATCGCCGCCTGTAACCCCGCCAGTAACGACAATCCCCCCGCGGTATCCCCGGACGGCGACTGCGATCCCAACAACGATCCCGCCGGCGGTACCCTGCTGGTCAATATCGGCGAGAGCAGGGTCTCCGGGCTCGACCTGGAGCTGACGGTGGTGCCGGTGGAAAACCTGAGCCTCGACCTTGGCTTTTCCTACCTGGACACCGAGACCCGGAAGTACGAGGCGCCCCCCGCCGTCGCACCCTATGTGGTGAATGATCGCATCCCCTTCAACTACACCACCGACAAGACCTACTTCCTGGGCGTTCGCTATGGCGTGCCCCTGTCCGGGGCGGTGGGCGAGGAGCTGCTGTTCAACCTCCAGCATTACCGCACCAACGATCTCAACTACACCGATGCGGTGGTGCCGTCCTATCACCTCACCAATCTGCGGGTGGATCTGCGCGGGATCGGCGGCACAGGGCTCGATCTCGGCGTCTTCGTGCGCAACCTCACGGACGAGGAATACAATACCACCGCCAATGCCTCGGGCGCCTTTATCGGCATGACGTCCATGCTCTACGGGCCACCGCGCATGTACGGGGCGCAGATGACCTACAGCTTCTGACGGCACCCGCCCGTCAGGCGGTGCCGTGGGACAGGACAGCTGAATCGGGGTGGATCACCACCGGGGCCGGCAACGGCAGCGTGCCCGGGGGTGATTCTCACCGACTTCCTGGCGCCCTTGGGGGGATCAATCGCGGCGCCCTCCATGGTGCCGGTGGTGCGGCTTTTTCTGGCCTGACCGGGTGCCCGGTGGGCGGATCGCCATGGCGGGGCACGGCTATTCCCAAGTGTCGGGCAGCCCGTACAATGGCCCCTCGGCCGGCACCCCGGCATGTCCATGGAATCCCCATGCCGAACAAACCGAAACAGCAAAAAGGTGACAAGGACGGGATGCAGCGCATCCTGCTCGCCGCCCGCAACGAATTTTGCCGGGCGGGGCTGTCCGGGGCCAAGCTGGAGGTGATCGCCCTCGAGGCCGGTGTCAGCAAGCAGCTCATTCATCACTATTTCCGCACCAAGACCGAGCTCTACGCCGCCACCGTGGACGACGCCACCCGGGATGTGATGGCGCAGCTCAACGGTATCGACTACGAGCAGTGCCCCCCGGAGGAGGCGCTGACCCGCTTCATCCACCGGCTGTTCCACCTGCTACACGAGCATCCCTTCGTCGCCGGGATCTTCAACGACCAGAACCTCCGGGGCGGCGAGCACACCAGTGAGCAGATCAGCCGCCGCCCGCGCCTCACCATGCGCCTCAAGGAGGTGTTGCGGCGCGGCCAGGCGGAAGGGGTGTTTCGCCGCGATGTGGACGCCCACGCCATCCTCGCGGCGGCGGTGATGATCGCCATGGGCTGCTTCACCAGCCGCGAGATCATGGCCGCCTTCGTGCCGGTGGCCTTCGAGACACCGGAGGACATGGCCCGCTGGCGGGACTTGGCGGTGAAGGTGATGCTCGACCAGATGCTGGCGCGGCCCTGATCCGGCTCCCTCCCCCCGGCGATACCCTCTTGCATTCGGGCGATAACACCACCCCTTTGGCGCTCCGTCGCGGTGGCGTACAGTGGGCGCAGATTTCCACCCATCGGAATAAGGACAGAATCATGCTGACCATCCACCACCTGAGCCACTCCCGCTCCCAGAAAGTCCTCTGGCTCGCCGAAGAGCTCGGCACCCCCTACGAACTGAAGCTCTACCTGCGGGATCCCGAGACCCTGTCCGCGCCGCCGGAGATGAAGGCCCTCCATCCCCTCGGCACCTCGCCGCTGATCACCGACAACGGGGAGACCTACGCCGAGACCGGCGCCATCCTCGACTACATCCTCCGCCACTACGGCAACGGCCAGCTCCAGCCGCCGGTGAACTCGGTGGCCTTCGACAGGTTCACCGAGTGGATGCACTACGCCGAGGGCTCCGCCATGCTGCCGATCCTGATGATGATCTACAGCAACTACACCGGCGCCCGCTCCGACACCCTGACGGGTATGCTCGAGGCGCAGCTGGGCAAGCACCTGGGGTATATGGAAGCCGCCCTCGCCGGCCGCGATTACCTGGTCAACGACAGCTTCAGCGCGGCGGATATCCATGTCAGCTTCGTGGCACAGACCGCCCGCCAGTACACAGCCATGGACGCCTACCCCAATATCCTCGCCTGGCTGGAACGCCTCGAAGCCCGCCCGGCCTTCCGGCGGGCGGAGGAGAAGGGCGGGTATTTCGGCGCGGCTAAGCCGTAAAGGCCCCATCCCATCCCGCAGGTCGGGTTTGACGGCCAGGGAATGGCTAGACCTGGGGGGCGGAATCTACTCCCGGGCCAGGTTGTTGGCTATCCAGTCGGCGAGATCCGCGGTCTGGGGCATGTGGGACAGCAGCCCGCCGTCGCAGCGGATGATCTGGCCGTTGATGAACCGCGCCTCGTCGGCGGCGAGGAAGGCGGCGAGGGCCGCCACGTCCTCCGGCTCCCCCAGTTGCGGCGAGGGTGTGTGGCGATCCAGCAGGTCGATCAGCTCCGCCGCCACTTTGTGCACATAGGGGGTCACCACCAGCCCAGGGGCGATGGCGTTGGCCCGCACCCCCTGCTTGCCGTGGTGGGTGGCGATGGCGTGGGTCATCAGGATCACCCCGGCCTTCGACACCCCGTAGGCGATGTGGGTGGCGTCGCTGCGGATGCCGGCGTCGGAGGTCATGTTGATCACCGAGCCGCCCCCGCCGCTGATCATGTGGGGAATGGCGAACTTGGCCATGGCGAAGTAACCCCGCAGATTGATGGCCATGGTCCGATCCCACACCTCGAAGGGGGTGGTGACCACGGTGCCGTCGTCGGGCATGCCGTCCGTCAGCCAGGCGTGGTTGTTGTGGAGAATGTCGATCCGGCCGAACTCCCGCCAGGTGCGCTCCACCACCTCCTGGCAGGCGTGTTCGTCGGCGGCGTCGAGGTGCAGGGCGAGGGCCCCCGCGCCGATCCCGTCCGCCACCTGGGCGGCCCGTTCCAGGGAGAGATCGGCCACCACCACCCGCGCCCCCTCGCTGGCGAAGCGCCGCGCCGTGGCGCCGCCGATGCCGCCGCCACCGCCGGTGATGATGGCCACCTTGCCTTCCAGTCTGTTCATGTCTTGGCGCTCCTGTCGTCGCGGAATTGGGGGGTACTCAGCGCACCCTGAGATTCAGTTGCTCGATGCCGCGCACCGATTGGCGGTCGCGGAACAGCGCCTCCCCCGCCCGTTCGATGTGGCGGGTCTGGCCGATGAGGGCGCTGAACAGCTCGTGCATCTCGATTCGCGCGAGATGGCGCCCGAGGCAGGCATGCACCCCCTGGGACAGCCCGAGGTGGCGGCCATTGGCGCGGCCGAGGTCGAGCCGGTCGGGATCGTCGAACACCGCCGGGTCGCGGTTGGCGGCGCCGAGCATCACCCCCATCAATTCGCCGCGCCGCACCGGCTGGCCCTCGATGGTCATGTCTTCCGCCGCCACCCGGATGGTCATGGGAATGGTGGCGGTCATGCGCAGCAGTTCGTCCGGCAGGTTGGCGAGGCGCCCGGGGTCGGCCCGGGCCCTGGCGATCTCGGCGGGGTGATCGAGGAGGATATGAAGGCCCGTGGTCATGGTCAGGGCGGTGCTGTCGAAGCCGCCGCTGAACAGGGCCTCGGCGAGGACCGCCACCTCATCGATGGAATAGGCGGGATCCCTGAGCAGAGCGGCGAAGATGTCGGTGTCGGGGCATTCCCGGGCGATGCGGGCGTACTCATCCCGCCAGAACTGCTTGAACGCCAGGGAGGCTTGGTCCGCCGCCCGCAGGGCCTCCGGTGTCACGTCGATCTCGAACGCCAGCTGCATGGTGTTGACCAGTTCCCGGGCGTTGGGCAGCTTGGCCCCGTCGAAGTTGAACACCAGGTTGAGGGTATGTTCCGCCAGGGGGTAGGCAAGGGCATCGGGGAAACTGCCGCCGCCGGCGGCGACGAAATCCGCCACCAGCCGTTGCGCCTCGGCGCGGATCGCCGCCCGGTACCCCTCGATGCGCCTCGGGGTCCAGGCGGGGTTGAGGGGCAGGCGCGCCTTGCGGTGAGCCTCGCCGTCGATGAAGGCGATGTAGTTCAGCAGCTTGGCGATGGACGGGTGTTGCTGCCAGTCTGGGTGGATCGCATCCATGCGCTCGGCTAGCCGCAACTGGGCCGCGGGGTGGCGCAGTATGGCGTCGTTTTCAAGGTAGCCGGAGGCAAACCACATGCCCCGGGCGGTCGAGTAGTACATGGGCGCGGCGGCGCGCAGGCGGTGGAACGCCTCCCAGGGGCCCCGGCGCTCGGCGGCGGACCGGAAAAAATCGGTGATCGCCTGTTCGGCGTCGGGATCGGCGCGGCGGATGTCGCGCTGTGCCACGGGGGGCATATCGACCTCCATCCCGGAGCGGGTTAGACGGGGTGCCTGTTCGTTATGGTAATGGCCAACCGGGCGGCTGCCGGGTGCTGGTCTTTGTCTCGACTATAGTGATAACGCTCGGTTCAGACAATGCCTGAATGCTGGCCCGCGCGGGTTGACCGAAACGCCTGGGGGCTCATTCCCACGGATGCGCGAAAGGATTTGCAAAAAGCGGCGCTGGTCTCGAAGCCGCACAGATAGGCCACTTCCTTTACCAGAAGCCTGGGGTCCGCGAGCAGATCCCTGGCGCGGCCAATTCGCTCCCGCCTGTATACGGCGGCGAGGGTCTCTCCGGAGGCCTGGCTAAACAACCGATCCGCGCATCCATCAATACCACCAATACCTTTACGCATCCTTCGGTGGCGACTATTGCGAACTGATGAAGGGCCATCCCCTGGGGCCCATGATTCCCCAGGAATGCGGTTCGTTCATGACCTGCTCATTCCAAAGCAGCAACCCCGCCATGCTCAGCCGCGTCCCGGATTTTTACCAGTGGACCGGGACAAACGATGCGACCTTTCGCTATCAAGTCCACAAAATGTGGCTGCAACAATTGGGCTGGAAGCACCCGGGGAAGCACCCGGGGAAGCACCCGGGGAAGCACTGGGTGCTGAAGATTCAGGAGCACATGTACAAAATGCGCGAGCTTCGCAGTGTCTACCCGGATGCGATCTTCATCCAGCCGCACCGCGACCCCGCCACCGTGGTGGCGTCCATTTCGCAGCTGATTCGGGTCATTCGCGCGCCGGCCTATGACGAGATCGACTCCCATGCCCTGGGGCAGGAGCTGCTGTACCTGTGGTGGGATGGGGTAAAGGCCATGATCGATTACCGAAAGGAGCACCCGGATCTGCCGATCTACGATATGAAATTCAGGAATCTGGTGAAATCCCCGGTGCCTACCATCAAGGCCGCCTACGAGTATTTTGGCTGGGAATTCACCCCGGCATCAGCCCAGGGCATCCTTCACTGGCTGGCGGAAAATCCCGTGGACAAGCATGGCACGCGGAGCTATACCCTCGAGGAGTTCGGCCTCGATGCCGAGAAGATCCACGGGGTTTTCGCCGAGTATACCGAGCTTTATGGGGCCTATTTCTAGGCCCGCCCGAGGGCTTCCGAGCCCCCGCCCCGGCCATGGCGTATTCAGCCGAACGGTGGAGGATGGGAATATCATTCCAGGGATTGCCCCTGTCGCGGGGTGATGGCGGCAGCGGCCCCCGGGGAGCAAAGCGATCCCCCATGGGCTACTCTTTCAGCGCTCACCAAGGATAACGACAGGGCAGACACCCATGGCAAAGATCCTCACCCTGGTCAAGACCCGGCCGGGCATCGACACCGCGACGTTCCGCAACTACTGGGCCAACGACTACACCGCCGCCGTGCTGGCGATCCCTGACCTGGGGCGGGAGATTCGGCGCATCGTCCACAACCACGCCATCGGCCTTCGCATCCGCGACGATGCCGAGCTGCCCATGCCCGACTGGGCCGGCATTGCCGAGACCTGGCTGGACAGTGACGACGCCGCCCGGGCCTTCATGGCCGAGACGGCCAGCGCAGCCTGGTGCGCCCGCCACCGGGCGGTGTTCGATGCCATCGTCCACTACCCCTGCCGGGAGGTGGAGATCTGGAACGACGGCGTCGACCGGCCGTCCATCAAGATGCTGGCGTTCTTCAACCCGTCCGCCGCCATGACCCGGGAGCAGAGCCAGCGCTACTGGAATGTCGAGCATGTGGCGGTGGGAGGCCGGCTGATGAACCCCCGGCAGTACGCCCCCCGCTATGTGCAGAACCCTGTGTGGCTCGACCACCACAGTGTCGATCCGCGCCTGGATTTCGCCGGTTGCCCGGAGCTGTGGTTCCATTCCCCCGAGGCCGCGGTGGCGCTGTTCACGGAGCCGGGGGCCGAGAACACCGCAAGGCTCGCCGAGGACGAGGCGGTGTTCTCCGACCGCGCCAGCACCCTGATGATGGTCACCGACGAGGTGGTGGTCCATGGATGAAAACCAGGGCCCCGGCACCCCGTTGTGATTCCCGCCGGGATCGCCGTCACAAGTCCGCCGGCACCAGCCGCAGCACCTTGCCGTCGTCGGTGAGCAGATAGACCATCCCTTCGGCGTCCACCTCCAAGTCACGCACCCGATCGCCGTTGCGCAGCAGGCGCTCGCTCAACACCACTTCGGTGCCATCCAGCACCAGGCGGTAGAGATCCCGGGGCCTCAGGGTGCCCATCAGCAGATTGCCCCGCCAGCGGGGGAAGGCGTCCCCCCGGTAGAGGGTAATGGCCGAGGGGGCGATGGAAGGCACCCAGCTCAGTACCGGCAGCTCCAGGCCCGCCATGGCGGTGGGCAGGGACGCCGGCTGGTCGTCGTAGCGGTGTCCCCAGCTGATCAGCGGCCAGCCGTAGTTTTTGCCGGGGAGAATGCGGTTGAGCTCGTCGCCGCCCCGGGGGCCGTTCTCCGTGGCCCAGAGATTGCCCGAGTCATCGAAGGCGATGCCGAGGGACGCGCGGTGGCCGAGGCTCCAGACGTAGGGGTTGGCACCCTGTCGACCGACAAAGGGGTTGTCCTCCGGCACGGTGCCGTCGTCGTTGAGGCGGAGGATCTTGCCGTGGGGGCTGGCGAGGTCCTGGGCCTGGGAACTGGCCGCCCGGGGGTGTCCGAAATCCGGGTCGCTCACCGGGGGCTGGCTCATGATGGGGGAGCTGAGGTAGAGGTGATTGTCCGCGTCGAAGGCGATCTTGGCGCCGGCGCCGATGGAATCGAGGCGCAGCAGCACCTGGTCGTCCACCCAGCGCCCCTCCCGCAGGCGCCCGCGATGCAGAGTAAGGACATCGATACCCTCGTCGGCGCCGGCATCGACGGCGCCCAGGTAGATCCAGCCATTGCGCCTGTAGTCGGGGTGAATGGCCACGTCCAGCAGCTGGCGGCGAAACCCGGCGCGGGGAGTCCCGCCGGGGGTGCCCGCCACCGGCGCTTCCACTAGCTTGCCGTTGGCGATCACCCGCAGGGCGCCGGATATCTCGGTCACCAGCAGCTGACCGTCGGGCAGGCTGGCCAGGCCGTAGGAAGGGGTCAGTTCGGCAACGGTCTCGACCCGGAAATCATGGACCGCGCTCCGTACCCGGCCCTCGGGAAACCCGGGCCCCGGCACCGCCAGGGGATTGCGGATCACGGCTTCACCGCCACCCGGGCGGAGGTTCACCACATGGGCCGCCAGGGCGTGGATCTCGGCATCGCTCAGCAAGGGCGCAAAGCCCGGCATCCCCTGGTCGGGGAAGCCCCGGGCAATGCTGCTGGCAATGGCCGCCGGATCGCCCCCCTGGCGCCACTCAGCGTCGATCAGGGAAGCGCCCTGGCCGCCACCGCCGTCCGCCCCGTGGCACGCGGCGCAGTGACGGGCGTAGAGGGTCCCGCCGGTTTCCGCCCCCTGCCCGGGCAGGGCGAGCAGGGCCGCAGCGGCGGCGATGACGAGGCGGGGCGTGCGAATGGGTAAGGGGGATGGGGCGGTGCTCGGGGGCATGGTGGCGCCTCGCTGCGTTTCGCTACCACTTTAGCAACACCCCGCCGCAATGGTGTTGTCATCGGCGGCCAAACTGGCGCCGATCGGACATTGCGGCGCCTTCCGTTCGCTCTGCCACCCGTCAGTTGTCCGCCTCCGCCTCCGCCTCCGCCACGATGCGGGTCATCTTCAACAGGCTGTCGGGATTGAGGGCGATGGAGCCGATGCCCCGGGCCACCAGCCAGCGGGTGATCTCCGGAAAGTCGCTGGGGGCCTGGCCGCAGATGCCGATGTACTTGCCCTCCTTGCGGCAGGCGGCGATGGCCATGGCCATGAGCGCCGCCACCGCCGGGTCCCGCTCGTCGAACTGGGGCAGGAGGCCGGAGTCCCGGTCCACCCCGAGGGTGAGCTGGGTGAGGTCGTTGGAGCCGATGGAGAAGCCGTCGCAGTGCTTGAGAAATTCCTCCGCCAGCAGGGCATTGGCAGGGATCTCGCACATCAGGATCAGCCGCAAACCGTTCTCGCCCCGGCCAAGGCCGTGCTCGGCCATGATGGCGCTGACCTTTTCCACCTCGCCCACCGTGCGCACGAAGGGCAGCATCACCTCCAGATTGGTCAAGCCCATGGCTTCGCGCACCTGGCGAATGGCGCGGCACTCCAGGGCAAAGCACTCGCGGAAGCTGTCGGCGTAATAGCGGGAGGCGCCGCGAAAGCCGATCATCGGGTTCTCCTCGGTGGGCTCGAACTCCCGGCCGCCGACCAGTTGCGCGTACTCGTTGGATTTGAAATCGCTGGTGCGGATGATCACCGGCTTGGGGTAAAAGGCGGCGGCGAGAGTGGCGATGCCCTCGGCGAGCTTGTCGACGTAGAAATCCACGGGGCTGGCATAGCCCTGGATATGCTCGCGGATCTCGCTTTGCAGGGCCGGGGCAAGGCGCTCGAATTCGAGCAGCGCCCGGGGGTGCACGCCGATGTGGTTGCTGATGATGAACTCCATGCGGGCGAGGCCGACGCCGCTGTTGGGCAGTTGCGCCACCGCGAAGGCCTGGCCGGGGTTGCCGGCGATCAGCATGATGTGGGTGCGGGGGTGGGGCAGGGCGCCGAGGTCCACGGCTTCCCGGGTGAAGGGCACGAGGCCCGCGTACACCAGGCCCTTCTCGCCCCCGGCGCAGCTCACCGTCACCGCGCTGCCCTCCGCCAGTACCTCGGTGGCGTCCCCGGTGCCCACCACGGCGGGGATGCCCAGCTCCCGGGCGATGATGGCCGCGTGGCAGGTGCGCCCGCCGCGGTTGGTGACGATGGCGCTGGCGGTTTTCATCACCGGCTCCCAGTCCGGGTCGGTGATGTCGGCGACGATCACATCCCCGGGTCGCACCGCCCGCATCGCCGTCTTGTCCCGCACAACCCGCACCGGGCCGGCGCCGATCTTCTGGCCGATGCTCTTGCCCCGGGCCAGCACTTCGCCCTTGCCGTCAAGGCGATAGACCTCCTGGATCAGGGGGTTGCGGCCCCCGTGCACCGTCTCCGGCCGGGCCTGGACGATGAACAGCTCGCCGCTGCCGCCGTCCTTGGCCCACTCGATGTCCATCGGGCAGCCGTAGTGATCCTCGATCACCAGGGCCTGGCGGGCGAGGTCCAGCACCTCGTCGTCGGAGAGGGCAAAGCGCTGCTGGTCGGCGAGGCTCACCTTCTCGTTGCGGGTGGTGCGGCCGGTGCTGTCGCTGTACACCATGCGCAGGGCCTTGCTGCCCAGCTGGCGCTTGAGGATGGGGCGAAAACCCGCCCTCAACGTGGCCTTGTGGACGGTGAATTCGTCGGGGTTCACCGCCCCCTGCACGACATTCTCGCCGAGGCCCCAGGCGGCGGTGATGCTCACCACCCCGGGAAAGCCCGACTCGGTGTCGAGGGTGAACATCACCCCGGCGGCGCCGAGGTCGGCGCGCACCATCTTCTGCACGCCGATGGAGAGCGCCACCTTCATGTGGGCAAAGCCCTTGTGGACCCGGTAGGCGATGGCCCGGTCGGTGAACAGGGAGGCGAACACATGGCGGCAGCTGGTGAGCAGTTGCCCGGCGCCGCGAATGTTCAGGTAGGTCTCCTGCTGGCCGGCGAAGGAGGCGTCCGGCAGGTCCTCGGCGGTGGCGGAACTGCGCACCGCCACGTCGGTGGCGGGGCCGTACTCGGCCTCCAGTTTGGCGTAGGCGGCGGCGATGGCGTCGCCGAGGGCGGGGGGCATCTCCCCCGCCACCAGCCAGGCGCGGATATCGGCCCCCGCCCGCTGCAGGCTGGCCACGTCGGCGGTGTCGAGGCCGTCGAGCCGGTCCGCGATACGGTCGCGAAGGCCGTTGTGGTCCAGGTACAGCCAGTAGGCCGCCGCCGTGGTGGCAAAGCCATCCGGGACCCGCACGCCCTTCCGGCCGAGCTGGCCGACCATTTCCCCAAGGGAGGCGTTCTTGCCCCCCACCAGGGCCACGTCGTGGCGGTTGATATCGGCAAAGGGGCGGATCAGCGGGCTCGGCATGGGGCATTCTCCTGTGACGGCGACGGATCACCGCAGTATGGATGGGGATGGTGGAAAGGCGAGGGGAAAGTGGCGGGGGCTTGATCGCGATCAGTGCCGGGCGGGGATCCAGCCCCCGCCCGGCGATGGGGCGCGGGGGCCTACAGGCGCGAGGCCCTGAGGGCGAAGTCGGCGTGCGACCAGGCCGTTTCGAAGCGCCCGTCCACCTCGCTGGCCTCGGCGTCCTTGCCCTGTGCCGCGAGGGCCTGGGCTAGGCCCCGCAGGGACCAGCCGTTCTCGGGGTTGCGGCGCAGTTCTTCCCGGTAGACGGCCTCGGCCTCCGCCCCCTGGCCGGCGTCGAGCAATACCGCCCCCAGGGTGTGGCGCACCGGGGCGTGCCAGCCCGGAGGTTCGTCGTAGGGAATGGCGTCCTCCAGGGCGACCGCTTCCCTGAGGGCCGCCACGGCTGCTTCCCGGTCCCCCCTGGCGGCGGCCAGTTCACCGGCCAGTACCCGTTCCGCCACCGCGACCCCCCGGCGCAGGGAGTAGCGGCCCCACATCTTGAGGGCTTCGATGCTGTCATCCCTGGCCGCCGAGGCGAGGGCCTGGTGATGCTCCGCCGCCTCCTCCAGCCGCCCCTGGCGCAGTGCGGCCATGCCCTGGGCGTAGTGCCAGATGGCCACCTGGTAGGGCAGGTCGTCGGCGGGCCTGGGGGTTGCCGTCACCTCGTCCCAGAGGCCGAAGCGCACCCGGGCAAACAGGGGTGTCAGGGAAAAATGCTGCAACGCCTCCATGCCCGGCAGGCGCATCAGCTCCGGCAGGTTGGTGCGCTGCCCGGTGGTGTCGGCGGCGGCGAGGGCGGTGGCGCGCTCCCCCGCCATGGTGGCGGCAAACCACAGGAAGTGGTGGTTGTGGGGCACGTAGCCCAGGGGATAGACCCCGGGGGCGGGGCGGCAGGTGGCGAGGTAGAGGTCGTCGGCCTTCATGGCGTCCTGGTTGACCAGGGCCGCATCGTGCCAGCGACCCACCCGGGCGTAGATGTGGGCGGGCATGTGCACCAGGTGGCCGGAGCCGGGGATCAGGCCCCTGAGCCGATCCGCCGCGGCGGCGCCCCGCTCGGGATCGGGGGAAGCCTCCACCGCGTGGATGTAGAGGTGCAGGGCGCCGGGGTGGGCGTCGTTGCGGGCCAGGATCCCCTCCAGGCGGGAGACGATCTCGGCGGTGTTGCCCTTGGGGTTGCCCTCGCCGTCCCAGAAGTCCCAGGGCTGGAGGTTCATCAATGCCTCGGCGTGGAGGGTGGCGGCGTCGAGGTCGTCCGGGTACCGGGCCGTGAGCTCCGCCATGGCGCCGGCGTAGGCCTCGTCGAGGCCGCGGCGATCCGCCGGGGGGTGCTCGGCGTAGCGGGCGGCGAGGGCGGTGATGTAGGCCCGCTCCCGCTCGCTGGCGGTCCCCGCCAGGGACTGCGCGGCCTTCAGGCGCTCCCAGGCGGCGGGGTTGTCCGCCGGGTCCATGGCGGCGTTGACATGGGGGCCGAGCACCAGCGCCGCGCCCCACCAGCACATGGCGCACTCAGGGTCGAGCTCCAGGGCCCGCAGGTAGGAGCGCTCGGCGGCGTCGTGGTTGAAGCCGTAGGTGAGCATCAAGGCCTGGTCGAACCAGCGCTGCACCTCGGGGTTGTCGGTGGTGATGGCCATGCGGTGGTCCCCGAGGCCGTCGAGTAGGGTGGCGCCCACCGGGGCGATATCCGGCAGGGCCGGCGCGGCGGCCTGCTCCGGGGCGGGGGTTGGGGCGGGTTGGTTGTCGACCTGGAAAAACCACAGCCCGGCGACAAGGGCTATGATAACGATGGCGAGCAGGTGGCGGCGGTTCATGGCAGTCCTCCATCGCTGCCGGCGCGGCGCGGGATGCGCCCCTTGGCGGGCAGCCTGTTGACGGTGCTCCACGAATCGGGCCCAAGCAGATACCGCGTTGCGGCGGCTCGCGCGGGGCAAGGACTCTTATAGTCCAGCCGGCGCGGTTTTGCCACGGCGCGGCGACAGGAGGGATGCCATGGCAAGACTATCGATACTGCTGGCGGTGCTGCTGGTGGCCGCGACCGGGGCGGTCGTCCTGATGCCGCGGGACCCGCCGCCCCTGCGGGCGGGAACGGATCTGTCGCCGCCCCGGGGGCTGCCCGCCTTCGAGCTGGTGGATCACCGTGGCGCGCCATTCAACCGGCAATCCCTGGCCGGCCACTGGAGCCTCGTATTCCCCGGCTTTACCCAGTGCCCGGATATCTGTCCCACCACCCTGGCAACCCTCAACCGCCTGATGGCCCAGCTGGATGGCGGCGCCAAGGGGATGAGGGTGGTGCTGCTGACCGTCGACCCGGAACGGGACAGCCCGGAGGCCCTGGCCCGCTACCTGGGGTACTTCAGCAACGAGTTCATCGGCGTGACCGGGGACGCGGGCGAACTTGCCCGTCTCCACGCCGCCCTTGGCATCACCGCCATCCGCATCCCCGGGGCCGGGGGCGACTACAGCGTGGACCACTCCGCCCCGCTGCTGTTGATCGACCCCGAGGGGCGCCTCGCTGGCTACTTCCTGCCGCCCTTCGAGGCGGGCGCCCTGGCGCATGATCTCGCGCCCCGCTTTGCCGCCATTCCCATAAGGCGCCCCACCACCTGGAGATGACGACGGTTATTATTCCTTCCCGTTATTGCCCGCTCATTCAGTTATGGCCAAAAAATCCCTAGCCATCGGCGGGCAGAGGTATTCGCTGCCCGGGATTGATATGTATCAACGGTTGGGCATTCGAGGTTTTTCATTCGGAAAATAGTTGCATATTGTTTGCCTGTGTAACCATAAAACCATTATCCCAAGTCGACTACATGCAGGTGAACCCATGAACACCAAAGTGACACCCGAGGAAGGCTTTGTCGCCTTCGACCCATTCTCGGCGGAGTTTCGCGCCGATCCTGCGTCGTTCCACCCGCAATTACTGGAGCATTCCCCTGGCTTCATCATGATGGAGGGCAACGTCGCCTCCGCCTATGTGGCCAAATATGACCAGTGCGTACAGGTACTCAGCAACTGGGAGTTGTTCTCCAGCCTGAAGCCGGCAAATTTGCCGGGCATGCAGCGGGTGGATTTCTTCAACGGCCAGCCGGTGATGAATTACTCCGATCCGCCGGACCACACTCGCCGCCGCCGGGTGGTGGACCCCGCCTTCTCCCCGGGCCGGGTGCGCAAGCTCGCCGATGCCGCTGAAAGGCTTATCGACGACATTCTCGGCCAGTTCGAGCCAGGCCAGAGGGTGGATGCTGTCAACCAGATCGGCAAGCCCCTGGCGGTGAGCCTGCTGTTCGGCGAATTCTTCGGCGTGCCCAGGGAAGGCTGGCAAACCTTCCTCGATTTTGGCGCGACCTTTCCCCTGCTGGATAAGCTCAAGCCCGGTGATCCCAAGCCGCAGGCCTATCTGGACGGCTGGAAAAAAGTGTCAATGGCCATTTATTTTGACCCACCTTTGGCCAATAAAATTGACCCACCCGGCATGGTTTAACCGGTCGTTTTCTGCTTCAGTCGATAGCTCTCTCCTCCCAGCATAAAAATGTGTGAATGG
>Ga0265293_10004410_pt1 | contig 24836 bp, 31 predicted proteins | sample Munlanlewell138R_FD_192505 | JGI IMG/M metagenome (GOLD analysis project Ga0265293, IMG submission 192505) | Leachate microbial communities from a municipal landfill in Southern Ontario, Canada - Leachate well 138R | ecosystem: Engineered > Solid waste > Landfill > Unclassified | place: Canada...
CTTAAATAATCACTTCTTCCAACTTTTACATCCATATTTGCAACTACTGCACTAATTCCAAGATTCGATTGTTGTCTTTCGTTAGAAATTATAGAATAATCGATATTATTTACTCCATATGCTTCTAAAATAGATTTCGCGATCAAATGGCTTGAATTAACTTCTGCATGAGCTGCAATTTTTAATATTTCATTAGAACTATATTTTTCAAAACTAATAATTTCACTTACAACGAATTCACCAGTAGTAAGAGTACCTGTTTTATCAAATACAAATGTATCAACAAAATTAAGAGCTTCTAAATAATTACTGCCTTTAACTAAAATCCCTCTTCTGCTTGCTCCGCCAATTCCACCAAAGAAACCTAGTGGAATAGAAATCACAAGTGCACAAGGACAAGAAACAACCAAGAATATTAATGCAGTTCCTATCGAATTTTTAAAACCATTATTCCATGTCAAATCATAGTTTGGAAGAATAAACGGTAAAATAACCGCAAGAAGTACAGCGACAATTACAACTGTAGGAGTATAATATTTCGCAAATTTAGATATGAAATTTTCAGATTTTGATTTCAAACTACTTGCATTTTCTACCATATCCAATATTTTCGCAACCATTGAATCTTCATAAAGTTTTGTTGCTTCAATATAGAGATTCCCATCAACATTGATTGACCCAGATAGTACAGTTGAACCTTCTTTAACATCTTGCAATATACTTTCTCCAGTTAAAGCAGAAATATCTAATGATGCTTCTCCTTTAATTACAACACCGTCCAGTGGTATCTTCTCTCCTGGTCTAACAACTAAAGTATCACCTATCATTACTTCAGATGGATCAACTTCTGTTAGTAATTCATTAACTAAAATATTAGCAACTTGTGGTTTAATATCAATTAAAGATGCAATTGATTTTCTTGAATAGTTAACAGCATATTGTTGAAGCAATTCTCCTACCTTATAAAAAACCATAACAAAGATTGCTTCATCATAATAACCAACCCCTAGTGCAGTAATGGTTGCAAGACTCATTAAAAACTTTTCATCAAAAACTCTACCACTCTTAATATTTTTAAGAGCTCCATATAATACATCTCCACCTATAAAGAAATACCCAGGTACATAAGTCAAATATATTATTAAATATTTTGGTAAGCCATCCCAAAAACCATACTTATTAATAAATGACTTTAAAATAAAGCCAATGGCAAAAAATATAATTCCAATTAAAAAATATATTTTTCTAGACTTTTCTATTTTTACACCATTAAATTCTTTATTTGCTTTTGCATTATCAATAACTTTGATATCAGCATCAACTTGGGATGCTATTTCTTGAACTTCATCAACTAAATTAGTTATTAATTCTTCTGAACTTGTCTCTATTATAAATCTTGTGGAAGCAAAATCTACAACAATAAATTCATAATCAAAAGTTCTTTTTGCTATTCTTTCAATTTTAGCTGCACAATTAGCACAGTCTAAGTTTTCTAACACCAAAACCTTCTTAAATGTAGGTTTCATTTCTCTTTCAACAATATCAATTTCTTTACTAATACTCTTAATAATCTTTATTAAACTATTTTCTTGATCTAGTAAATTTTCTTCTTGATTAAACTCAATTACTAATGTACTTTTTTCACAATTGATTTTAAATTTAGAATTACCATACTTTAATTCAAGTTCTGATTCAATTTTTCTATAAACACTATTATTGTCAATGTTATCTAGGAAATACTTTTTCTTAATCGAATTCATTTCAACAATGAGAAGTATGATTAAATACTTGCGTGACAACTTCTTTCACATGTTCATCACTAAGATAATAATGCACTTCTTTTCCCTTTCTAACACTCCTTACAATATCATTATCTTTTAGAGTTTTTAATTGATGTGATATTGCCGATTGTGTCATATTTAGACTTTTCGCAATTTCCCCCACGGACATCCCATCCTCAAAAATAGCCTCCACAATTCTAAGTCTTGTTAGATCGCCAAGTGCTTTAAAGATATTTACACTCTTTTCAATTTTATTCATATTATCCCTCACTCTACTATGAATATATGCTCAATTATTCATAATTATACTGCCAATATTTATTTTTGTCAATCAAAAAAAGTTAGCTAATAAAGCTAACTAGAATGAATCTACAGAAATATCAATTCTCTTACCATATCTTGCAGCACAAGCATAAGCTATGGTTCTAATAGAATTAATTACTCTTCCCTTTCTACCAATGATGCGTCCTACATCATCAGGATGAACCATAATTTGGATAGTAATAGTGTCCCCTTCATCATCAAAAGTTTTTACTACTAAATCCTCTGGGTGAAGAATAAGTGGTACAACCAAATCACTTAAGAATTTTTCATAGTTTATATTTTGCATTTAAAACACCTATTTAGATTGCTTTGCAAACTTTTCAATTATTCCTAATTGTGTAAATAATGATTTTACAGTTTCAGTTGGTTGTGCTCCATTATTTAACCATTTCATTGCTTTTTCAGAATCAATTTTTAATGTATCCTCTTTTTCAATTGGATGATATGTTCCAATAATTTCAATAAAACGACCATCACGTGGGCTTCTTGAATCAGCAGCTACCACACGGTAGTAAGGGCGTTTCTTTGCACCATATCTTTGTAATCTAATTTTTACAGCCATTTTTTCCTCCATTTATTTATACTATAAATTTTATACTGTAGTATTATATCATAGTTAAAAACAACTGTCAAGCATTTTTACTTAACAGTTGTTATTTATTTGAAAAATATTTAAGCATTGAACTAGCAAAATTAATTTGGTTTTTTAATGCTTCTAATTTATCATATGTTGTAAGTTTTAAAGCCTTCTTAACCATCTTTTCAAATTCAGAGTAGTTTTTCGGATCTAAATCTAAGTAATAATACCATTTTGGATTTTGCCTTAAATAGTCTAAATAAACAGGATTACTATATAACTTACTTAGAACCTCATCTTTCACTTCTAATCCCACCAATCATTATATGCACTATTAATATAGTTTGTAGGAATAGTCGATTTAGAGCCAAATGACTGAGCAATTTGGACGACTTTTTGGACAGTGTTTAAAGTTCTATTCAAAGAGTCAGGATTTATTTTTTGAATATATGAAACTATATTTTTTACACTATCACCTAGTGATTGTTGTTGCATTTGTTGTTGTCTTGGATTAGAACTGCTTGTATAATTTTGCTCACCATCTACATATTTTAACCACTGTTGGTCATTTTCACCATATAAAACCCATTCTTCATATATATTCTGCCATGTTCTCTTTCCACTTCTAACATCATCGCGAATTTTTGGAAATCTACTTATAAACTCCCTAAACTCATCCATTCTTGATTCCATCTATTTCCCTCCTCAATATAATTTATTATCATTGCCTAGTTTTTGTGAATGATTTTAATAAATCTATTTCAGAGTTTTCTAATTTTCGATATTCTCCTTCTTTTAAGTTATCATCCAAAACTAAAGGGCCTATTTCAAGTCTTTTTAAATATGTAACGTTTAGGTCAATTTTTTTACACATATATTTGATTTGATGGAATTTGCCTTCTTTAATACTAATATATGCACGTCGTCCATCTATGATCTCTAATCTGGCAGGTAATGTCAAAAATGAATTTCCTTTCCCATCAGATATATTCAACCCATCTAAGAACAACTGAATATCACCAACTTTAAACTTACCATCTACTTCTACATAATACTTCTTATAGATATTTGCTTTTGGTTTTGTAAGATTATGGATAAGCTCACCATCATTAGTAATTAATAATAATCCGACTGTATCAATATCAAGTCTACCTGCAATAGCTAGATTATATTTTTTATATTCATCAATTAAATCTAGGACGGTTTTATTTTTATCAACAGTTGCTGATAAATAACCGCTTGGTTTATTCATCATAAGATAAATAAATTCTTCATATACTAAAACTTCATCATCTTTTTTTATAATATCTTTACTTTCATTAACAATAAACGAAATTTTATTAATGATTTTATCATTTACATAAATTTCTTTGTTTTTAATTACTTTTCTAGCATCATCTCTACTAATGCTTAAGCAAACTGATACAAATTTATCTAATCTCATAATTCACCTTTAATTAATATCACATTATTACACATTCAACCATATTATAAACTAGAAAAGGAGGATTGAGTGTGTTCAGAAAGAATTTTAATAATAATAGATTTTCTAGTCCAAAAGGACCCTTCCCAAATCAAATGTATCCTAATCAACCAGGTCATCAAAATAACATGATGCCAGGATCGCAAGGTATGCAACCCGATGGATCTATTTATCCCCAAGTCCAAGAAGATAGGCTTCTATTTGAAATTGGGGAAAATCGTAGAAGAATAAATAACCTCACTAAGAGAATAATTCGCCTTGAAAATTATTTAAGAATAAGAGATACATCAGACTATGTAAATATAGATGATGATAATATTCAAAATGAATTTACACTTTAATAGTTAACTTAGAATTACTATTCTAAGCTTTTCATGACTTTGTAAATCGATACTTTAGATTTATTGTATAGCATTTTATCATACTTTTTTTCTAAAGACTTATTGTTTAAAATTTTTCGATACTCATTATATTTAGAAATTAACAAATCTTTATTAACCTTTTTAAAAGCAGTTGTTTCAATCAAATGAAAAAACTCAATTATTTTCACAATCTCTAAAACATCAAACATCTCAAAATCAATATCGTATTCTTGCATTTATATCACCCATACTATTTTACCATAAATCAAACAAATATAATATTAGAAAATATATTTCTGTTTTTTAGGTTAATACACTAAACGTTTTTAAAAAAATTCATATAATAGAGTGAATAATTAAAGGAAGGAGGTACAATTATGTACGGAACATATGGAAATTATGGCTGTGGAAGCTTCGGAGGAACTGGATACGGTTATGCACTAATTCTTGTATTATTTATCTTATTAGTAATAATTGGCTCTGCAGGTCTAGGCCGCTTCTAATTTATTTAAAGGGAGCTTGTTAAGCTCCTTTTTAATTGCATAAAAATATGATATATGGTAAAATAATTAATATAAGAGGTTATTAAATATGTTACTGTATAAAGATATTATTAAGGAAGACGATAATCGTCTCCTACAAAAATCATTAGATGTTCCTATACCATTAAATAATGAAGACATCAAATTGCTTAATGACTTAAATCAATATTTAGAAAACGGCTATGATGATGACTTTGTACAAAAAAATGATATCCGTCCTGGTGTAGGTTTAGCAAGTGTCCAAATCGGAGTTTTAAAAAGAATATTTGTTTTATATGCCTATAATGAAGAAGGCATGCTTTACCATTTTGGTGTAGTCAATCCAAAAATTATTTCTGAATCAACAGAATTAACCTTTTTGCCAACAGGTGAAGGTTGCCTATCAGTTGATAGAGAAACCGAAGGATTGGTCCACAGACCAAAAAGAATTGTTGCAAGATTTCATTTATATGATTTTGAAAAACAAACTTTAACTGAAGTCAAAATGAAATTTGAAAATTATATTGCAATAGTTTTCCAACATGAATATGACCATCTAAATGGTGTATTGTTTGTTGATAGAATTGATAAATTTGATCCATTCCATATTCCAGACAATTCACATCCAGTCACATTTAAAGAATTTGATTTAGAGGGAAATTAAAAGAGGGCTTAACCCTCTTTTTACTTTATAAATCCAAAATGTTTTAAAGCATAACTTATCCCATCATCACCTACACTAGTTGTAACGAAATCTGCAACTTCTTTAACTTTTTTAGTTGCATTCCCCATTGCGATACCAAGACCTGCGTTTTTAATCATTTCAAAATCATTATCACCATCACCAAAAACAATAACATCTTTCATATCTATCCCTAGATAATCAGCTAGTTTTTTAACACCGTTTCCTTTATTGGCGCTTTTTGGTAAAATATCATAACCTACATCTAACCACTTAATAAACTGAAAATATGAACTTTGTTGTTTTAATATTTCTACTTGATCCTTATTAGAAAATGCCCATGCTTGATAAACTTCATTTTTAAAATAATAATCTTTATCAAGAGGAGGTAAGTCAAGTCCTAATTTATCAAAAGATTCCAATACTCTTTCATCAATCTTAGATATAGCTTCATCGCTACTTCCTTGAAAACCATAAGCAATATCTAGCTCATCCATTTTCTTACATAACAAGTCTAGTTCATCAGGGTCAATTGTATTTTTATAAACAACTGATCCATTCGACTTTATGTACTGACCATTTATTAAAACAAAGTCATCAAACAAATCCAACAAATCAGCAATCGAATAAAGCATAAACTCTGCTCTTCCTGTTGCAATCCCAACATGAGCTGTTTTTCTTAATTCAATTAAAGCTTGCTTTGTAGAATCATGAACCTTTTTTTGATCATTATCAAATAAAGTTCCATCAATATCAAATAAAAATAATTTCTTTCTTTCATTTATCATAATAATAAAATATTAACATATTACAATATAAAACTCAAGGTTAAAAAAATGTTTAATAATTAACCTGCATTTATGTTTATTTTTTCCATTAATTTGTGTATAATATATATTAGTAAAATCTCAAAAGAAAGGAGAGTTACAATAATGATAGCAAAACAAAATAAAAATAAAAATCTATTTTCAAAAAACAATATAAAAGTATTTGCTTTAGGCGGGCTTGATGAAGTAGGCAAAAATATGTATTGTGTAGAAGTAGATAATGAATTAATAGTTATCGACTCAGGAATTATGTTCCCAGACTCAAATTATGGTGTCGATTATATAATTCCAGATTATACATACTTAAAAGAAAATGAAGGCAAAATAGTAGGTCTATTCATTACCCACGGTCATGAAGACCATATAGGTGGTATACCATATTTATTAAAAAAGGTAAAAATACCTAAAGTGTATGTGAATGGTCTAGCAATTAGCCTTATTCAAAATAAACTTTCTGAACACAATAACCTTCGCGCAAATTTTGAAGAGTTTAGTGATGATTCAGTTTATAAATTTAAAAACTTTGAAATTTCTTTCTTTAGAACTAATCATTCTATTCCAGATTCATTTGGAATTGCGATTAAAACAAAATTAGGTTATATTGTACATACAGGAGATTTTAAATTTGATTTTACACCTCTTGTACGTCATACTGATTATGAAAAACTTGCGAAATATGCTAGTGAAGGAATTCTTTGTTTATTATCCGATTCCACAAATGCAAATGTTTCAAAAATGTCTTCTTCAGAAAAGAAAATTAGTGAAAGCATAAAGAGTATTTTTAGCCAAATTAAAGGAAGAATAATTATTTCAACATTTGCATCAAATGTTTATCGCGTTCAACAAATCGTTGAAGCAAGCATTCAAGAAAATAGAAAAGTTATAGTTTTTGGTAGAAGTATGGAAAAAACAATCAATGTTTCTCAAAAACTCAAATATATAGATGCACCAAGTGGTACATTTATAAATATGAAGGAATTCCCACATCTTCCACCTAATCGTGTAACAATTCTATCAACAGGTTCCCAAGGTGAACCACTTGCAGCATTATCAAGAATTGCTGACGGAACTCATAAACATATTAAGATTATGGAAGGCGATACAATAGTATTTTCTTCAAGTCCAATCCCTGGCAATCAAGAAGCTGTTAATAGAACAATCAATAAACTTTATCGTGCAGGCTGTAATGTAATAATAAATAGCCCCCTTACAGATACTCATACATCTGGACATGCAAGTGAAACAGAACTAAAGATTATGTTAGCTCTAACAAAACCTAAATATTTTGTTCCAATTCATGGTGAATATTCTATGCTTAGAAAACATGTTGATTTAGCTGTTGCAACAGGAGTTAAAGAAGAAAACTGTTTCATACTAGATAATGGTGATGTTTTAACTATAACAGATAATGATGCGAAAATTACACACAAGGTTAAATCCGGAGATATTTATATTGATAATAATAATTTTGATGTTGATAATCAAATTATTAAAGAACGTAAAGTTTTATCAGATGATGGAATGGTTTCAATAATCTTTTCTTCAAAAGATCATAAACTTAACAAATTACCAAATATAGTTAGCCGTGGATTTATATATGTAAAAGCATCTACAGAACTTATGGAACAAATTCAAATTAAATCTAACGAGTTATATGAAACTTATTATAAAAACTCAAAACGTTTCAATCAAAATCACCTGTCTAATTTTATAACTAATGAAATTACTGATTTTATTTATGAAAAAACAGAAAAGAAACCAATGATTGTTCCAATATTTATGAATTATTAAATTTAAAATAAAACATGTGCTCTAATAAGCTCATGTTTTTTTGATATTTTCTAATCTCTTGTTTTTTAAAATATTAATATATGATACAATATGGGAGGTGATTAAAATGATTATATGTCCAAACTGTAAAGAAAAATTACAAAAAATAAACAAGTCATACCAATGTATAAATAAACACTCTTTTGATATTGCGAAAGAAGGCTATGTTAACTTGTTATTAAATAAAAGACATTCTGGTGATAATAAATTAATGATAAGAGCCAGAAAAGAATTTCTAGAAAAAGGCTATTTTAAAGTTCTAGCAAACCAAATCCTTAAACATATAATCGATACAAATTTAAATAATCCATCCATCTTAGATATAGGTTGTGCTGATGGTTATTATACAAATATAATAAATAAAAAAATTCCTAATATTCTAGGAATTGATATATCAAAAGAAGCAATTAAGCTCGCTGCAAAAGCATATAGGGATATAGAATTTTTTGTTGCTAGTTCAAAAGAACTACCAGTTTCAAACTCTTCTACAAATATTATCTTAAGTGTTTTTTCTCCTGTTTTTGTAGATGAAATAATAAGAGTTTTAAAAGATGATGGTATTTTAATTAAAGTAACACCAAATAGTAATCATCTAATTGAGTTAAAAGAAATTGTATATGAGAATGTCTATTATACTAAAGAAAAACTTATAGAAGATGATCGCCTATTATTAGTTAGTTCTAATGATCTAACATATAGTCTAAATATCCCTAATAGTGATCTAAGAAATCTAATAACTATGACACCTTATTATTATAAAACAAATCCTAAAGATTTAAAAGTTTTAGAAATGATTGAAACTTTAGATATAACATTTGATTTTTGTATATCTATTTATAAATTAATATAAAAATGCTTGTTTTGATTGATACCGAAACAAGCATTTTTTTGATAATTTTTTATTGTTTATTATTTAAGATATATTTTTATATTTCAACTTCTGATATAACGGTTTGTTTAAACATACGGTATATCTCCCTAGTCATCAGTGCATCTTCTAGAGCATCATGAGATTGATCTGAGGCATCAGTTCCACTCATTTCTTCATATGTATTAAATAAACCTAAATCAGCTTTAGAATTGTAATAGTTTTTTACCACTTGCATTAAATTCATATATCTATTTCTGATATCTAGTGGTTTTAGTCGATTAAGTTTAAATGATTGTTCCATTGTTAGGATATCATTTCTACCCCAAGCAATTATTTTCACATCATAATCATCAATTATCTTTTCTAGTAATTGATAAAATTCAATGTAGGAACAAGCATCTTCAAAATCTTCCTTCGATTTTTTTAAAAATTTATATGTTCTCAAATTTAGTGCATACTTTCTCAAAGGGTTAACTAGTCTTCCATCTTCTAAAATTATATTCCCCTCTGGATCTTCTAAGACTATCCCATATTGTACAATCTCAGGAATATGCACTTTTGTTTGATAATATGATGGAAGCGAAAACTCTAAATCTAAAAATAACTTATACTTATCATTATCTATTAGGCGTCTAACACCTTTTCTAATGGTATCAATATTATAATATACTTTTCTTTCTTTAATTCTTCCTTCTACAACCTTATCAAAAGAGATAATATCATTACAAAAGAACTCTCCATATTTTTTCTTATCTTCAGATATATTTACAAATAAATATGGTTTATTATAAAAGTATGGTCCAAAGTCTTTAAAAAACTTTCTAGACATATATAAATAGTATATTTTATTTTTATTAAGTAATTTTATTACACGTTCTTTTTGATATGTTTTTATTAACTTACCATAAATCTTCATAAGTTTTCCTTCCGAATTTTTTATTTATCTAAAGATAATTCTTTTATCCTAATTAGCTCTAATATTGCTTGACTACGACCTTTTACACCAAGTTTTTGAATGACATTAGATATATGATTTCTAACTGTTTTTTCGCTTATATTTAACTGATCTGCTATTTCAGTTGTATCGTAATTTGCAATTAGTAGTTTAAATATTTCTCGTTCTCTTTTTGTTAGAAATTTTTGTTGCATTCTATCCCTCCTATTATTATCCAATAATATAATATGCATTAATAGAAGGTGTGGTCACTGCACAAGTTTTAATATTTCTTCAATTTGTTCTTCTTTTAATTTCATTTCGAGTAATTTATCCTCAAAAGTTTTAAAATTCGATTCCTTTAAAGCTAATAAAATTTGTTTTTTCTTTACCTTTCCTATTCCCTTAATATTATCAAGCCTTGATGATAATGTATTTTTAGTGTGAGTTAGGTGATGGAATGTAATCGCATAGCGATGAACTTCATCTTGTAAATTTTCAAGGAAATAGAATAAATTTGATTTTTTATCAATTTTAATTTCTTTATCATTATAGAATAAATAACTAGTTTTATGCTTTTGATCTTTACCTAATCCTAAAACAGGAATTACAACATCAATATTCTTTAATGCTTCTAAAGCAGCATTAACTTGAATTTTTCCACCATCAACAATTATTAAATCTGGATATTTTGAATTGTTTTGCTTTAATTTAGTGTACCTTCTAGTTATTACTTCAATCATTGTTAGGTAGTCATTACTACCTTCAACTGTTTTAATTTTATATTTTCGATAATTTTTCTTAACAGGTTTACCATCAACATAATTAACCATTGCACTTACGCTAGATGTACCCTGAATATTTGAATTATCAAATGCTTCTATATTTAGAGGGGCTTTAATTCCTAATGTTTTTCCAAGTTCAATAACTGCACCAAGTGTTTTTTCGTATTTCATCTTTTCTTGATTCAATAATATATTTAGCTTTTCTTTTGCATTTACATATACTAAATCAACAAATTCTTTCTTTTTGCCGATTTTAGGTATAGTAATTCGCTTACGCAAACTTTCTTCAATTGCGGAAATATCTAAATCAGGAATTAATATTTCTTTAGGAATTGGATTGTTTTGGATTAAATAAAATTGACCAAGAAAATTAATAAACATCTCTTCGCTTGATTCCATTATCTCAAATAAAAATCCATTTCTTTCAACTGTTTTTCTACCCCTAATATGAAATACTTGTATACTTATATAATTTTCTTCTACATAATATGCAAAGACATCAGTATCTTCAATATCAAGTTCCATTTTTTGTCTTATAGAAATTGTATTCAAATCAGCAATTAAATTTCTATATTCAATTGCTTTTTCAAATTTCATATCCTCACTTGCCTTATACATCAACTCTTCTAATCGTTTTTGTAAAGCACTGACATTTCCTTTTAAGAAACTATGAATATTTCCAATAATCTTATCATATTCCTCAGGTTTTACTTCCAATATACAAGGAGCTAAACACTGACCGATATGATAGTATAAGCACTCTTTTTTAGGAAGAGTATGACATTTTCTCAAAGGATGAATTCGATTTAAAAAATCAACTACTTCCTTTGCAGCATAACTATTAGGATATGGTCCATAATATTTACCTTTTCTAGATAGATCTCTAGTATAGTAAAGTCTAGGATGTTCTTCTTCAGTTACAAGTATATATGGATATTGTTTATCATCAGTTAGAGATATATTATATTTTGGATTATGTTTTTTGATTAAATTAATTTCTAAAATAAATGCTTCAGTTTCACTTGAAGTGATAATGTATTCAAAATCAGCAATATTAGAAACTAATTTAGTAGTTTTAGCATCATGAGACCCTCTGAAATAAGAACGTACTCGATTGAATAAATTCTTTGCTTTCCCAACATAAATAATTTCTCCAGCCTCATCACGCATAATATAGCAACCTGGTTTTTTGGGTAATATTTTTAACTTGCTTTCAATATTCATATAATTACCTCAAAAAGCCATATGAATATGGCTTATTTTTTTAAGTTTTTTAATATTTGTTCAATTCTTTCTCCTTGCTCTAATGATTCATCATATTTGAATCTTAAATCAGGAGTTTTTCTTATTTCTAACTTTTTGCTTAAAGAACTTCTAATAAACCCTTTTGCATCAAGTAAGTTATCTGATGTAGCAACTTTTTGTTCATCGTTACCAATAACAGTATAATATACTGTTCCTAAAGACAAGTCGTTTGTAAGAGATACTTTAGTAATAGTAACAAATTTTAATCTATCATCTTTTACTTCAGTTCTAATAATATTGCTTATTTCTCTTTCAAGTATACGTTCTAATCTCTCTTGTTTGAAACTCATATTTACACCTGCTTTACTTTGACCATTGTATAGGCTTCGATTAGGTCGCCTTCTTTAATATCATTATAGTTTTCAATTGTCATACCACATTCATATCCAGCTTTAACTTCCCTAACATCATCTTTAAATCTCTTTAGTGAAGATAATTTTCCTTCATAAACTACAATTGATTCTCTAATTAAGCGAACACTAGAATTTCTAACAATTGAACCATGAGTAACATAACTACCTGCAATTGTTCCAATCTTAGATGCTTTGAAGATACTTCTTACTTCTGCTTGACCTAGAATCTTTTCTTCAAATACTGGATCTAACATACCTGTCATAGCAGCTTCAATATCTTCTAATACTTTATAAATTATATTATAAAGACGAACTTCAATATTCTTTTCTTTTGCAAATTCTAAGATACTTGCAGCAGGACGAACATTAAATGCAATAATAACACTATTGGAAGCAACAGCAAGATTGATATCATTTTCATTAATCGCACCAACACTGCTTCTTACAACATTAATTTTTACACCTTCAACAAGTAATTTTTCAAGTGATGATTTAATTGCTTCAATCGAACCTTGTACATCACCTTTAATAATTAAGTTTAATTCCTTGTTTTCGTCATTCATGTTATCAAATATATTTGCAAGGGATACAGGGATACCTACACCCATTTCTTGATTAAATGCTCTTTGTGCTCTTTCTTCAGAAATAAGTCTTGCAGTTTTTTCATCTTCAAAGACCATAAAATGATCTCCAGCTAAAGGTACTGCATCAATACCAGTTACCTCAACTGCTTTCGATGGACCAGCTGCTTTAATTAAAGCTTTTGTTTCGTCATTCATTGCTCTAATTTTACCAAAAGTATTTCCAACTACAATTGGATCTCCAATTCTAATTGTTCCATTTCTTACTAGTAATGTAGCAACAGGACCTCTACCTTTATCTAATTTTGCTTCAATAACCATACCCACACCTAAACGGTTAGGATTTGCTTTCAAATCTTCCATTTCAGCTGTTAGAATAATCATTTCCAATAAATCATCAACGCCTTTACCAGTTAAAGCAGAAAGTGGTACATATACAGTACTTCCTCCCCACTCTTCTGGGACAAGGTTTAAATTAGCTAATTCTTGTTTTACTTTATCAGGATTAGCTGCTGGTTTATCCATTTTATTGATTGCAACAATAATTGGAACTTTTGCAGCTTTTGCATGGTCAATAGCTTCTTTTGTTTGAGGCATAACACCATCATCTGCAGCTACAACTAAAATAACTATATCCGTTGCATTTGCTCCTCTTGCACGCATTTCAGTAAATGCGGAGTGACCAGGAGTATCAATAAATGTAATTAACTTACCATTTCTTTTAACTTGGTATGCACCAATATGTTGAGTAATTCCTCCAGCTTCACCACTCGCAACTTTAGAATGGCGAATTGTATCAAGTAGGGTAGTTTTCCCATGGTCAACATGCCCCATGATTGTTACAATAGGTGGTCTTGTTACTAAAGATTCAGCATCATCTTCAATAACTATTTCTTCAAATTTAGTAATATCTTCTAAGATCTTATCTTTAACTTTAAAACCATATTCATCTGAAACTATTTCCACAACATCTTTATCTAAAGCTTGGGAAGCATTAACCATGTAACCCAACATAACCAATTTACGAACAACTTCACCAATAGATACACCAAGCCCATCCGCAAGTTGCGCTACAGTTATTCCAGGAGTAAAAATAATTTCCTTTGATTTTGGTTTTTCTGAATTTATATTTGTTTGACGATTACCACGATTTGTTTGTTTTTTTCTAACATTTTTAATTCTTGTATAAACTCTACCTTCTTGTTCATAATCGTTGTATTTATCATCATATACTCTAGTTAATTCTAATTCTTGTACAAAATCTTCACCACTTGCTTTTTGCTTTTCAATTGGTTTTGGTTTGTTTTGAACAGGCTTATTAGTATTAGCCTTTTGACCATGATTTGGTCTATTATTTTGTTGTCTGTTATCTTGTCTTGGACCTTGTGATTTATTATCATAAGGTTTCTTTTGATCACCTTTAGGTTGGTTAGGTTTTTTTTGTTCATTTGGTTTTTGGTTATTATATTGTTTTTTATCAGTTTTTGGTCTTGCTTCTTGCACTTTTTTATTTTCCTTTTCTTCTTTTTGTTTTTCTTCTGCTTCTGGTTTACTAGGTGCTTTAGGCGCTACTTTTTTAGCTTTAGGAGCTTTAATATCAACCTTGTAAACTTTACTCAGTTTTTTGATAATGTCTTGACTTATATCAGTTTCTAAATCTGCTTTTATCCCAACATTATCAAGTTTTGTAAGCAGTTCCTCAACTGGGACTTGTAATATGTCCAATATTTCTTTAACCTTCATTTATTGCACCTCCATTTAAGCTTTTATTTAAGGCATCTAAAAATCCTTGATCTGTAACGGCTAATATCTTACACATAGGCTTTCCTATTGCATTAGATAATTCGTCACATGTATAATCATTATTCATTTTTGTTTCATAAAAGAAACATTTTTTTTCAAATTTATCAATTTGTTTAAGTGATGCATCACTTGCAACAAAAACAATTTTTAATTTTTTTTGTTTTAATAGTCTTAAAACTGTGTCCTCACCAGCAACAAGCTTTCTAGCTCTATTTGCAAGACCTAATAGATTTAATACTTTTTGTTTATTCAATAAAATCACCTAGTTTTTTTAGTAGTTCATCATAGATTTCTAAGGGAACATTCACTTCTAAGTGACGATCTAAAATCTTCTTTTTTTTAGCTAACATTATTGCTTCTTTATTTTTCGATAAATAAGCACCTCTACCTCTAGCTTTTCCAGATGGATCAATTATTACAGTAGCATCCTCCATGCGAACGATTCTAAACATTTCTCCTTTAGGAAATTGTTCATTTGTTGCAACACATTTTCTCATTGGAATTTTTCTTGGTTTCATATTTCCACCTTCAGTTTTAGTTATATTCTAAACCTTCGCTTTTAGCTGTTGATGCATTTTTTATATCAATTTTCCAACCAATTGCATAAGCAGCAAGTCTTGCGTTTTGACCTTTCTTACCAATAGCTAATGAATATTGATCATCTGCAACTACTACAGTTGCTTGTTTAGTTTTCTCATCAGCAATAACTGCTAATGTTTTAGCAGGAAGTAGAGCTTCTGCTATTAATTCTTCAGGATTATCTTTCCATGTGAAAATATCAATTTTTTCACCATTTAATATTTCATTAATTTGTCTTATTCTTAAACCACCTTGACCTACACAAGCTCCTTTTGGATCTAAATTGGTCTTTAGTGATAAAACACCAATTTTAGTACGGTCACCAGGATCTCTAGATATCCCCATGATTTCAATAGAACCATCAGCAATTTCAGGAATAATCAACTCAAATAAACGTTTAACTATTTCTCTAGATGTTCTTGTAAGGAATACTTTTGGTCCCTTTGTAGTTTTTTCAACTTTTGTTACATATAACTTTTTCTCTTCACCAATTATAAATGACTCATTTGGCAGGCCTTCTTTATCAGGCATATTGGCAATTACATCTTTTCCGATATTAAAAGCAACAAATCCATTATTATAATCAACTACTTTACCAGTAATAACTTCACCGATTTTATCTTCAAAGAATTTATATTGTTCTTCTCTTTCTAATTCTTTTAAGCCTCCCAATAAACTTTGTTTGAAAACCGATGCAGCTTTTCTTGTGAAAGAAGAAAGGTTAATTTCAGTTTTAATTTCTTGTCCTTCTTTAACTTTAGCCTTTAACTCTAAAGCTTCTTCTAATAAAATTTGCCCTTTTGGTCCTTCTGGATCAATTTCGCTAACAACATATTTATACTCAAAAACTCTTATTTTTTTCTTTTCAAAATCCCATTCCGTTTTAACATCGCCACTAAAACCGCTATTTCTGCTTGCAACAGCTATGGCTGTTTCAACTTTCTTTAAAACATCTTCTATAGCTAATCCCCTCTCAAATGCTAATTCTTCTAAGGATTCATAGAAATTCTTACTAATCATCTTTTTTTAATTCCTCCTAAAATTTAACCGCTAATCTTATCTTTGCAATTTTTTGCTTATTTATTTTTATTATTTCTTTTTTTGTTTTATCTACTATTTCAAGAACAACTTCATCGTTAGAAAAATCTACTAAATCTCCAGAGATTTCTTTTTTCCCGTTCAGTTTTTCATATAGCCTAACACAAACATATTTACCAATTTCTTGTTTTATTTGGGCATCATTTCTAAGCTCTTTTTCAATTCCTTCAGAAGAAACTTCTAAATAATATTCTTCCTCAATTAAATCTTCTTTATCAAGTTCATCACCAATTAATTTATTTAATTCACTTGAATCATCAATTGAAAAAGCTGGGTCTTTTCTTGCGATAACCCTTAATATTTTCATTCCAAATTCTCTTACAAATTCAACACTTATAATTTGGGCATCTATTTTTTCTGCACAAAAATTAGCTATTTCTTTAATTCTATTCATATTAATTTTCATAAAACACTCCATATAGCATTATTTAAAGGAGTGAGAACCATCTCACTCCTTACTTTTACCATTTCCATCTAATATTATAACACCATCTTGGAAGGATGTCAAATCATTAGAAATATTTTTTAAAATTTTTCCTAGCTAATTTTCACTGGAAGTGTTGAATATAAAACAGTTGTTTGGTTATAGCCTTCATCATTTGTGATTCTAACTTGATAACTAATTAATCTAGGAGCTATATCTAGTTTTATAATTCTTCCTTCGTTTGTAACAAATTCAGGATCATTAGAAATAAACTCAATTGTATATCCTTCTAATTCTTGAAGAACTAAATATTCCGCTTGAATTAAGTCAAGAGCTGTTTCCCAAAGTCCAGTGGCTCTTAAAACTTGAGGACAGTCTTTTCCTGAATAATCATAATGCTGTTTTATATTTGTAATGTTTAAATCATATTTATACATTAAACTACTCATTAGCTTAGCTGTTCTATGCCATGTAGTAAAGAAATCACTATCTTTATCAATTGCAGTTTCAATACCTATAGTAGTAGTGTAAGCTTCATAGCCATCTCCATGGAATGCAATTTCATCATCTGGAAGATGTTGAATAATCTCTTGATCATCTACAGTATAATGCCATGAACGATATCTATATTGAAGAGTTCTTCCGCCACCAGTCATCCAATTATGATGCATTTGTGCACCAGATCCTAAGTTGTTATTTCCAGTATCGTGGAAGATAATATTATCAATGCTTGTTTTTTTAACACCTGGTCGAATACTCTTTAATTCAACCGCATCAATTATTTCTTGAGTTGCAGTTAATCCGATATATGGATTATCTGATTTTGTTCCATTTGACTCATCTAATTTTTCATCAATAGGAACTATATTTTGTTTTAAATTCATATCAGCTGGCCAGTATAGATTAACACTTCCATAAATTAATTCATTTACAGAAGGTAGTAATTTACTACTTGCTCTTTTATGAACTGGGTTTTCCACATTAAATCTTCTTATTAAAGCAATTGGATCAAGTTCTACTACTAATTCGAAATGTCCTTCGATTTCTTCATTCTCAACAGATGTTGCAATAATATTAACTTCACCAGATTTATGAGTAGTTACATTACCTTCTTCATCTACAGTAGCAATGCTTTCATCACTACTTCTCCAAGTTACTTCTTGGTTTGCAGCTGCAGGAACAACACTATGTACTAATTTAACTTCATCTAATAATAAAACTTTTCCAGTTCCTCTTTTAGATACTGTAATAGCTTCTACATCAGGAGTTAATACTTCTATTTCTTTCATCTTCACTTCTCCAGTAATGGATGATACAACCATTATATTTACTTTTCCTACTTTAACACCGGTAACAACACCAGTTTGACTTACAGTTGCAATAGATGAATTTTCACTATCCCAAATAAAGTCTGTTCCACCTTTTTCATCAGTAGCTGTAAGTGTAATTGTAGAACCAGCAAATACTTCGCTTTCTCCACTAATAGTTAATTCTCTAGCTTTTATAGTAACACTGACTTCTACTTTCACATCAGGAAATCCTTCTACAGAAACTCTAATTTTAGTTTCTCCTAGACTAACACCTTGTACATTTCCATCTTTATCAACAGTTACTACTGAAGTATCAAGGCTAGTAAATTTAATTGTTTTTCCTTCACTAGTTTTAGCTTCAATTTTTGCTGTTTCATCAAAAAATATTTCAATTTTTGAATCAGATTCTAATGTTAATTTAGGTGGTTCAGTTTTATTACAACCAACTAAAATTCCAATACTTGCTATAAACATAAATACCATAAAGATATTTTTTATGATTTTATACATACATTCCTCCATCAAACGTTTTCACCTAATTATTATACAATAAATAGCACCTCCAGTCAATGAAAAATTTCTCTGGAGGTGTACCTTTTTATTTCTTTTCTTCTTCGTTAATTAAACTAAAATCAACATGACAATAACCATTTGGATTAACATCTAAGTAATCTTGATGATATTCTTCAGCTAAATAAAAGCCTCTTTCTACTTCTACTTCAACAGCTACTTTATTATTATATTTTTTATTCATTTTATCCATAAACATATCAATTATCTGTTTATCTTCTAAATCTCTATAATATACACCCGTTCTATATTGTATTCCAACATCTCCACCTTGTTTGTTTAAGCTTGTTGGATCAATAAATCTAAACATATGTTCTAATATCTTTTCTAAGTTTATTTGATTTTCATCATAGTATATTTCAATCGCCTCTGCATGAGTAGCCCTACTTGCTAAAAGATCTTCATACGTAGGAAATTCAATATTACCATTTGTATATCCTACATTGGTATTAATAACACCTTTTAGTATTTTATAATATCCTTCTACACCCCAAAAGCAACCGCCCGCTAAAACAATTCTTTTCATTATTAACTCCTTTTTATAAATTTATTTCTTCAATTTTTATTATTTGATTAAATTTTAGCTTCCTAGAACCACTTTCTAACTTAACTAAAATTTCCTTATATATAAGATCTATTTTAGAAATATAACCAACTATCACTTCTAAATAGCCACTTTTATAATACTCAATAGTAACTTCTTTTTTATTTTCAAATGCACTAGCTAATTGCTCGTTTAATAATTCTAGTTCATCAGGAAAAAGAACTGGTTTTTCAATTTTTCCTTTTTCATGCTCAACCTTCCTCAAAGATGCACCATAGCCTTCTAGGGCATCAAATGGTTGCCATTTACCTTTTCTACCATTATTCTGCATTGTGACCTCCTACAAGTTTATTTCTTTTAACTAAAGTCCCTTTAGTAGTATCACTTGCTGCTAAATAAACAGCACCTTTACCATATTTTTCTTTTATATTTCCTAAAGCTTCATATAAGCTATGTTCTTTTTTAAGACTCTCTTGATCAGTAAACAAATCTGTTTGAACATATTCTTCATTACTTAATTTTCCAACACGAACATCAATTCTTCTTATAGGTAAGTTTTCTACATGTTCATAATATAATTTAGTAAATGATTCTAATAATATTTTTCTACTATTAGTTTTATTAGGTAAAGTCATTTGCCTAGAGAAACCACCGCCAACATCTTTTGAATAACCTATTCCAAGGGCAATCAATCCACAATTAAGTTTCTTTGCGACCAACTCACATGCAACTTGGTCAACTGTTTCAAGTAATACAGTATACATATCTTTATAATTATAATCTTCGAATAATACTTGACCATGGCCGAAACTTTTACTTTCTGGCAAATAACTTCTAGCTTCTTGAACACTGCACTTTTCTATTCCAAAAGCATGTTCAAGCAGTTCTCTTCCTACAATCCCAAATTCCTTTTCTAATTTCTTAAGCGATGTTTTTGCTAAATCACCTAAACAAGTTATTCCCATTTTTTCTAATCTTTTAGAAATACCTCTACCTATTCCCCAAATATCAGTTATAGGTTTATGTGGCCAAATATATTTCTTTAATCCTTCCACATCTAAAACTGCTATCCCATCTACTTGATGCTTAGCTAAAATATCTAGTGCAACTTTTGCTAGAAACATATTTTCGCCAACCCCACAAACAGCAGGAAGTTTAGTGGTTTCATATATATCATCTAAAATTTTTTTACTTAAATCATAGGCACTCATTTTATAATATTTCAAATAAGGAGTTAAATCTAAAAATACCTCATCAATACTATAAACATGAATATCTTCCCTAGATACATACTTTAAATATACATCATATATTTTTGATGCATATTCAATGTATTTATTCATTCTTGGTTTTGCATATATAACATCTAATTTTTCAGGTATTTCATAGACCCTACATCTACTCTTAACACCATATTTTTTAATATGAGGACTTGCAGCGAGGACAATAGATCCTCCTCCTCTTTCCTTGTCAGCAACAACCAAATTTACCTTAAACGGATCAAGTCCACGAAGGACACATTCTACAGACGCATAAAAAGATTTTAAATCAATACAAATTATCATGTGACCTCCTTTTTCTTTATTTTAACACACGAAAATTATTTTGTCTATTAATAGTTCCATGAAAGATTTTCAAGATTTTTATGAAAATACACATGCTTATTTTGTGTTAAAAACCCACTTTATACAAATAATATATTATCGTATTTTAAGCAAAAACCTGCCAATTTTGGTAAAATAAATTAATGGAGGAATTTATGGAAAAACTAAGTATAAATATACCTATTAAGAAACTAGTAGATCAACATCCAATTGTGAAAGATATAATGGTTTCTTTAGGTTTTAAACATATTGCTGATGCCGCTATGCTTAATACAGTCGGCAGAATTATAACAATTAAAGAAGGAGTCAAAAGACATAAACTAGATATGGAAGATGTGAAGAAGAGATTCCTAGAAGATGGTTTTATTTTGGAGGATACAAATGAGTGAGTTTATTAATAATAGTGAATTCAGACAAAAGAAATTAAAGGAATTAATTAAACAACTTCATGAAGGTAAAACTGCGGATGAAGTTAAAGAAGAATTCCAAAAGCATTTTGGTGATGTATCAACAACAGAAATATCTCAAATTGAACAAGCACTTGTGAAAGAAGGATTACCTGTAGAAGAAATCCAAAAATTATGTGATGTTCACGCATCAGTTTTCAAAGGATCTATTTCAGATATTCATGCAACAAAAGACTATAGTAAAATTATTGGTCACCCTGTAAATATTTTAGTTGAAGAAAATAAAGCAATTGAAAAATTAATTGAGGAAGAAATAAAACCTCATTATGATTCTTATTTTAAAAAACCAAATCCAACTTCGCATTTAATGCTAAGAATTGGTTTTGAAAGACTAATGGAAATAGAACATCATTATTCAAGAAAAGAATATGCCTTCTTCCCATACCTAGAAAAATATGAAATAACAGCTCCACCTAAAGTTATGTGGGGAGTTGACGATGAAATCAGAGCAGAACTTAAGGAAGTTAATGCTATTTTATCAAGTCCAGAGATCAATCATGAAGATCTAAAACTAAAAATAGACTCTGTACTTGAAAAAGTAATTGAAATGATTTTCAAAGAAAACAATATCCTTATTCCTTTAATGAGTGATACATTCTCATTCTATGATTGGATTAAAATTGACGAATCAAGTGAAGAATTCCCATTCTGTTTAGTAAAACCACTTCATCCTTGGAAAATGGAAAACAAAGAAGAAGTTGAAAAGAAACAAGAAAAGAAACTACAAGCTGGAGAAGTTGAATTTGATGCAGGAAGTCTACTTCCAAAGGAAATCAATTCTATACTTAACACACTTCCTATAGACATTACATTTGTAGATGCAAATAACAAAGTTAAATATTTCTCACAAGCAAGTGAGAGAATCTTCCAAAGACCAAAAACAATTATTGGAAGAGATGTTGCTTTATGCCATCCGCCAGCAAGTGTTCACGTTGTAGATAAGATAGTTGATAGTTTCAGATCAGGTGAGAAAGACCATGAAGATTTCTGGATTCAAAAAGGCGACTTATTCGTAGTAATTAAATACTATGCTGTAAGAGATGAACAAGGAAATTATTTAGGTACACTTGAAGTAACACAAAATATTAAACCACTTCGTGATCTTGAAGGCGAGAAAAGATTATTAGATGAATAGAACAAAACCGAGCAAAACTCGGTTTTTCTTATTCTATATTCTCTAATGCTTCTATATCTAAGATAGCTATCTTTTTAGATGTTATCATCTTTATATATTTATTGTCTTGGAATAAACCTAGTTTTCTACTTAAAGTTTCACCTGACATTCCCAGCTGAGATGCGAAATTACCTTTAGTTGTGTTCAATATTACAACATTATGTTTATCTTTCATCTTAAGTAAAAACCTAGCCAAACGCCATTCTACAGAGTGTAAATTAATTCCTTCCACAAGTTCTTCCATGATTTCTAGTCTCCTACTTAATTCTTCCATTATCTTTAAACCAACCAAAGGATGCTTTTCAATATATTCTTTCACAACCCTAGCTTCTAATGTACAAACAGATGATAGCTCCAAAGCTTCCGCATAGTCGGTTAGTTCCTTATTAGATAACAAACTGAACTCACCCATAAACTCACCCTTACCAACAATTCTTATAATTTGTTCTTTACCATCTTCACTTAATCTAGAAATTTTTATCTTACCTTGGTGAACAATGAAAAGAGAATTTTCTCTATCACCAGCTTGATAAACAAAATCACCTTTGTTATAAGTCTTGTGAATAGCTTTACTAGATAACTCAACTTTTTCATCAATTGTTAGCGAGTTAAATATAGGTACAACATCAACACATATATCTTTTTCATTATGGCAATTGCAATTCATACTTCACCTCATATATTATATTTTATCACAAAGTAGTTATTCAAACAAATATTAAACTCAAAAGAAAAAAGGAGGTTATATTAAATAACTTCCTAGTCTTTTCGATTGACTTTAAGATCAAATCTTATTCTTCAATTTTAGTGAATGTATCTTTACCTACTCCACAATCAGGGCATTCCCAATCTTCAGGTAAATCTTCGAATGGTGTCCCAGGAGCAATTCCTTGATCTGGATCTCCTAGAGCTGGATCATAAACATATTCGCAAGCATCACATTGATATTTGTGCATTGTTGAATCTCCTTTCCTAAATATACCTATATTATAACACTTATTATTTAATTTTGAAAGAGTTATTTATGGATATTTACAACCTAATTTTTAATATATTTTATTTAATATAATTACAATTATTGGGATTGTTAGTATAGATAAAAACGTTGAGATAATTACCGTTTTGGTTGCAAAATCAGTATCTCCATTATATCTTTGAGTCAAAACTGGTAAAGTTATAGCAACAGGCATTGCGATAACTAAAACTGACACACTAATTATTATTTTATCAATTTCTAATAAATATAAAAATCCTAAAACAACTAAAGGAATTAATAATAGTCTAAGTAAAGATAATAGATATATTGATTTAGATTTAAATAAATCCCTTAATTTTATCTTAGACAAGATGCCACCAATTATTAACATAGAAAGTGGTATAGTCATCAAACCAAATGATGTTATGCTTTTATCTATAAAATACGGTAATTTAATTTGAAATAGATAGATTAATATTCCAACAATTACAGCAATAACACCAATATTGAGAAACGAAAATCTCGAACTAGATTTTTTAATAACGAAACCCCAATTGTCCATAAAAATATATTATATGGAGCTAAAAATATAGATCCGTAAATTATCCCAACATTACCATAAATACTTTCAATAATAGGAAAACCAATATAGCCGCAGTTAGAAAACATTAACGAAAAAATATATACCTTTTTCTTTAGATCCTCTTTGTTTTTATAAATCAGTTTCCCAAACAAATAACATAACGGATGAATTATAATTCCAAAAACAAATACAATAATTATTCCCTCTATAACCTCATCTAAAAGAGGATATCTAAATGCTGAGATAATATATAAAGGAAGACAAATATTTAATAATATTTTTGAAAGGCAAATACTTATATGTTCATTTATTAGTTTAGTTTTACCCGCTATAACACCTATCGCTATCATTATATATATAGTTATGATATGGTTTGCGATAAATTGCAAACTATCCATAAAATGCACTCCTTATTTTTATATATTTACTATATAATATTAAAGCAAACGGATAAGTGATAAAAAAAGGTAAGTTTTTTAAACTTACCT
>Ga0265293_10004411_pt1 | contig 24836 bp, 34 predicted proteins | sample Munlanlewell138R_FD_192505 | JGI IMG/M metagenome (GOLD analysis project Ga0265293, IMG submission 192505) | Leachate microbial communities from a municipal landfill in Southern Ontario, Canada - Leachate well 138R | ecosystem: Engineered > Solid waste > Landfill > Unclassified | place: Canada...
GTATCATGTGCAGCTACAGAATCTACTCTAGCAATCCTATCACATAGGATAGCTCTAAAGGGTTCGTGTAGTGGGCCAAATTGCCTGTAATGAGTTTCAAACAAATTCTTTGCTACAGTAGCCTGAGAGGTATCAGTAGCATAAGCACTAATACTTTTCATTAGATTTTGTTGTGCAATAGCTCCAGCAGTATAGGATAAACTAAGTTGTACAGAATAGCTATCACCTAAAGTAATAGTACCTAATCCATTGATAGTAGTACCATCATATCCAATAAAACTTACTTGTTGTGAAGGCTGTGCGTATGCTTCAGCATTAGCATATACAAGATCAGCACTAGTAAAAGCAGGAGATCTTAGGATAGTACCGTCAGATAACTTGTTCACAACCTCATACGCCTGTCCATCTACCAAAGCCTCCTCTTCTACTTTATTGGAAGCAACTTTTAAAAGAGCGATAGAACCTGCAGGCATGGTGTCTAGGTTAGCAGTTGCATCGTCAGCATAACCATTTGTTACATTCCCTACAAAAGTGTAGGTTACATTTCTGTCATTAATCATTGTTATATTTATTTTAGTTAAACAAAAAATTTACTATTAAGCTACAGCTCCAGCTGTAATTTCTGTTGCATACCAGTCCCCGGCAGCTTTATATCCAAATATAGCTACACCATAAGCAGCTAAAGATATATTGGCATTTGCTGTACCCCCCTGTATTTTTTCTCCTGTAGCAGGGTAAATTTTTAATACAGCATTAGCTGTATTTACTAGAAATATCACTTTATTAGCAGATATAGCTGGTAATTTTACGCCTTTATCAGCATCAGCACCTGTTACAAATACTACTTGAGAAGCTATTTGAGCAGCATTCGCTTGAGTACTTCCTGTTGCAGCTAAAGTAGTAGTTAGCATACTTACCATTCCATCCTGTAGTTTTACTCCATCTACAGTAATTCCATTTCCTGAAGTAGTCTCATTGATGGTATCAGTTTTTAAAGAAGATACAGCAAGTCCAGTACCTGTACCATCTGTAGCAGCATTAAGTAGATCTATTAGAGGATCTAAATCTTTTGCCCTAGCCTTTAACGCTTGCCTCATAGTTTTGGGTTGAGGAGTTCTACTTGTTAATTTACTTAAAGCCATTCTTTTTAATATTTAGTTAAACAATATGTACTACTCTATACGAGCTCTTAAACTTCCTGATATTTTAAACACCTCTAATGCAAATAATACTGCCTTATCTATAATTTCATGTTGAAATCCTACAGGTACTTCTAAATAATTAATAGAATTTTCAGTTACATCTAAGAAACCAGACTGCCCAGAAAGAGCAGGATGTTTAACATAGGTTAAAAAGTAGTTTGTTATAGTCCCAGAGTCCATATAAGTTATTAACTCGTGTTTCCCTTCCCCCACATCCATTCTCCATATACCTTTGTTATATGGGCTTTTAAATGGATTTTTAGACTGTTTATTATAATAGTCGTTGGTTACAGGCTTTACAGGTATTCTTTCACTTACTCCTGAAATAGATACGAATTCATCTATAATATGTCTTGCATTTAAAGTACTGATATCCCAAATTTCCCCGTTAGTTCTTATTCCTGCCTCTGGAGCATTTGGGGCTACAGGCCTTGTTATATTACTTGTCTGTAACAAGTTTCCTAATCTCTTCCTATACTCCTCTTGACCCCTATATTTCTGAATAATTTCATCTACATAGAGTTCTCTTCCTCTATCCATATAGTATTGGATATCTATAGTCCTAATATCTAGGTCTTTACTTATATGGTTCTGCAACTTCTGTAAAAACTTTATTTGAAATTGTAATCCAGTCATTACTTACTATCCTCTTTAGTTGAAACTGCTATACCAAACTTATCCTGCAATAGTTGTGAAGCAGCCATTCTTACAATAATTTCATGGAATCTCTCTAGCAGTTCGCAGTTCTGAGAAAGAGATATTGTAGATGGAGTATTTAATAAATCTAAAGTTATGGGGGTAGATACTGCTAAAGTAGTGTAATCATCGTAAATTACCATAGCCTTACCATCACCAACCAAAGAAATTACAGGTTGTAATATTACCGGTTTGTTAGTGTAATTTGTTAAAAACCTGTTAATGTCTCCCTCTATAGGAATTAGTTCAAGTGTTGAATCTGTTTCTCCCATTGCACTAGCCGTTATATTTATAGAACCTGAAACAAATTCTTTGGTATTATCCCAAGTAACCACTAAAGATTTAGAGTAATCACTGGCAGTAGTTACCCCTACGGTACCTACTTCTATTAGATTTAATAACTCTTGTCTATGTGTTCTTAAAAAATTAGTTCTTTCTACAAAACTACCTGTAAGGTATCTCTCCATAAAAAATTTATTTTGGGCCTCATTAATATATTCAAACTGTATATCAGATTCAGGAACCCATTTCTTAGGAAAATGCTTGGTAGCAGCCTCTATAATATCCTGAAATAGTATTTGCATCTCTTTTCCTGTCATTATTGGCTACTCCTTTCTGTTGTTAATAAACTAGTTATAGCAAGTCTTACTGCTTTCTCTATTATACTTTCGTGTAGAGAAGCATTCACATTAGTTATATATTCTGGAAGTATTGCAAAATCTTTACCAGACAACTCTGCAAATGTAGGTTTCTTGACATATGTTAAATCTAATTTATCTAGTTCAGTATAACTATCTGCAAGTACTTTAATCTTTTCATCCTCTATGTATACTTTAGGGTGTCTAAAGTAAGGAGTATGTGTAGGGGTTACATAATATAATTCTGCCTCATGAGCCTGTATAAACTCCCCCGTTACATATGTAGTAGTAGCTGCTACTCTACATCTAGAACGTACATAGTAAAGGTAATCAGTTATGCCCCCAGAATTTAATGGTGCACTATATTCATTTGGTGTAGTGGCTGTATTATCTGTAAGAGTTATTTCTGTAGATGTTTTTACTAAGTTAGAAATTAAATCAAAGGTTTCAGCCAAAGAAAGCTCTTGCACCGTACTCATAGTAGCCATCTTTATAAACTCTAGAATTTCTGCATCTGTCCATCCAGCTACATCTACAGATACTTCAGCGTATACTCTAGCAAGAAACATTTCTTTGGCTTCACCAGCTGTCATAATTATTGCCCTTTCTCAGCTTTTTCTATTTGTGCAATCATTTTAAAATACATAGGGTCTTTTCTCTCAGACTTCATCTTATCTAAAGTAGCTATAAGCCCCTCATAAGAAAATCCCTCTCCTCCAAGTCCTACTAAATGGAATGTTCCAATACCCTCTTGTTCAATAACTCCAGTATCTATACCTCTTTGAATTAAAGACTTTGTTTCGTAATCCCTGTCCTCAATAAGGGCCAAGTATCCAGCTTTATCAGTTTTAATAATCTTTTGTATCTCAGATACTAAAAATTCTTTACTGGCATTCTTAGGTACTTGTTTAGTTGTTCTTTTAGTAGTCCAATACACCTGTAAGAATTCTCTCATTTTTGTAGGTCTTTCCTTTAGTTCCCCCAAGAACATCCAAATTTTAGCATTTTCATCTGCTTCTTTTTCTGCTTCTACTTCCTCATAATCTGCATCTATAAATGCAAAGCTGTGGAAAGGAGACCTAGTTTCCCAATTTTTAGATACTAACTTATGGTTCGTTAAGAGAACCTTATAGGTTAGCATATCCCTTGGATCCATAAGATTATAAAGTTTTCCTACCTTTATAAGTTCAGGAGATTTTAAAACCTCTACTGAATAAGTTTTCCAGAATTTATTATCTGGAGTATGTACATTTAGGTCTGTCTTAAAGATACTCTCAAAGTACTCTCTTTCTTCGTCATTCCCTTTAAAGGGATCTATAGGCCTGTTACTGCTATCTACTCCTATTACAAATCCTCTTAAAGAACCATCAAAACCTCCATAAGCTGCATGGTTAGGGTCCCTTGTTAATTCAGAGGCTTTAGGTAATAGTCTGAGGTATACTTTCCTATTTTCTAAAAATCCTTTTTTTACTGCTTCCTCTACTGTCATAATTTGCCTTTTTTGTTCCAGTTTAATTAAATTAATTTTCCAAAGTTATTTAAAATATGGGACAAGAACAAATCCTGTCCCATATTTTTATAAATTAAAATTACAATTGGTATAAAGTTGGGATAAACCTACCTGTTTTCTTAGGATTACCCATATGTAGACCACCTACCCACTGCTTAAATACAGAATATCCATCCTTAGATGAGGCTGCCATACCTGGAGCGGTCAAGTTATTCCAAGCTGAGAATGGATCACGCATACCGGGAATATAACGATAAAGTTCTTCATAACCTTTAACCTTAAGCCTTTGGATGTTTGGCTTACCATCAGTGGTACCAAAGTCATAGATATCAAAGATACGTGAAGTTATTGGGCCTCCTTCTGGGTGCATTAGCATATTGTGAACTGGATTATCTTTCATTTTATCCAACATCACATTAATCTCAATACCGTTAATCCATCCAAAGTTAACCATCTGGCCTTCCATCAAGCTAATCTTGTTACCACTAATCTTAAAGTTATGATTAGATTCTGCCCAAGGGTAACTAGCTGCCTTGTTCATCAGAGCTTTGTGGAATTCATACAGACCATATTCACCAGTAGATACCACAATCTTACGCTGTGATTGACCTACCATATTGTAAGTAATGTCTAGGATAAATTTAGTAAATACATCAATATCAAATTGATTGTAGTACTTAATGTTACCGCTATTCATAAACTCATACAATCCCATACCAGCCTTAACAGTATTGCCAGACTCACCTTTAATTTGTGAAGGCATACCATTTAGACCAAGGCTCTTACCATACATCATCAACCTAGCCTTATCCCTACGGAACTGGGTGAAGAATTCATAGTCTAGTTTACCAAGCCACCTGTCAAACCTTTGTCCATTGTCTGTAACAAAACTCCATACTAGAGGTTGGTTAACCCCTTTAAGAATCATATTACCAGGAACCTCATAATTTTTACGGATTACTGAAGTTTGGTTGGTAAGTTCAAAGTGACTAGCAAAAGTAAGGTCAGTACCTCTGGTAGAAAGTTCTTGTTCAACAAGACCGTAGTTTTCTACCCAACGTGTACCAGAAGCCACTTCATCAGCGGGAACAAATAGAGTACTATCTGCTTCAGCCATTAACTGTACTTGGTACCTAGTATGGAGACCTACCTGTATACCATCCCCCATAATACGGAGCATAATCTGTTCTGGGTGATTACTTGTTAGTACACCTGTAGCACTAAAAACGTCATCTTCAAACCATAGATAGAAGGAAGCCCCTTTATATCCTGCACGATGATTATCTGTAATAACAGTAGTACCGGCAGCATCAATAGTAGCTTTTACTAGTGGATAATTCCTTTCCTCTACACCCTGCATAGCATAGCGATAAGGACCTTCCTCATTTAGTTCATATGCAGGAAGACTCTCCACAAAGTTTACAAAGTTATTAGCTCCAATATCAAGGTCTATTAGCCTCTCAATATCTCCTACCTTCTGGATGTCTGTCATACCTAACCATCCAAGGTGAGCCTCCCTAACCAGTTTTCCATACTGTTTAGAATCAGAGATTTGGTTTCTAAAAATTTTACTCATAATTTATTTTTGTTTTTAAAATTGGGTCTTATACTTTACCCCTGAAAAAAGCATTCATATCAAATTCATCTGCTTTATTACCTCCAGTAGGTTTACCTTTTATCCCACTTCCTTTAGTCCTAAGAGCTTCTTCAAACTCATTTAAAACTTTAGTTTTAGTGGTCTTTTTTATAACATCTGTTTTACCATAAAATAGGCCAGAGGTTAAAAGGTATGATAAATGTGCATCAAACTTTTTAGGGTCTTTAGCTCTTTCAGCCCATAAACCATTAGTTATATTACCATGAATATCTTTAACAGGTTCCAGAAGAAGCTTCTCCATCTTTTGCTGTGTAGGCTTATTAATCTTTTGTCCCTCTATAATCTCTGTTAGTCCATAAATATAATCCTTAAGCTCAGTCTTATATTTATTAACGGCTTCTATTTTAGCTTTTTCTTGTTCTTTTGCTTGTGCTTCTGCGGCCTCTAATTGTTGCTTATTAAGAACTTTTAATTCTTCTAGAGCCTCTGCAGCTTCAACTTCATCTTTTCCTAAACTTATCCAATCCTCTACAGTTTCCTTAATCTTTTTATCTGTAAATCTGGTTGTAAGTTTTAAATGTTGAGTTAAAATATCTCTGCGTAAAGCCTCTTTATCTTCTCCTTCTAATCCTTCTTTGCTTAACTTATCCAGATTACTCTTTTGAAATACCAACTCTTTAGCTACTTCACCATCTACACCTGCATCCTTTAATTTAAAGTATTCAAGAAGTTCTTCCCTGTCTCCGCCATAAACTTCTTTAGCCTCTTCATAAATCTTGTCTTTAGAAAGCTCCAGCAAGTATTTCATTACTCCAGTCTCTCCTTCTTCTTCTGCAATTTTAGCAAGTTCCTCTTCATCAAATTCAGAAATAACCCCCTCATCCTGTTGGAACTTTGCAAAGGCAAGAGCAAAGGAACCAGAAGCATCTTTCTTATCATCAATATCATCGGATGAGGGGGCTTCTTTCTCATCTTTTTGTATGGATCCTTCTTTTTCTTCTTCCTTCTCTTTTTCCTCCCCTTCTAACTCAGGGGGTTCTCCAACTATAAATTCTACTTTATCTTTTGTCTCTTCTGTAGGGGGTAAATCACCTTCTACATTTTCTGGCGTACTACCCTCTCCAGGAGAGCCTCCGACCTCATACTCAACTCCTTGTCCAAAGAGAGAGTCAAAATCAATGTCTAGTGCTTCTTTACTCATTTTGCCTTTGTTTTTAAAACTATTTACAAATTAAACATATTAGATTGTATAATCAAAATTATTAGATTCATTTATTTATTCCTCTATAACCAAACTTGTTGTGGTGTTAACCCCAACTTTACTATCTATCCACTTCATTACTCTAGTGGCTTTCTCATTACTTGAATAAGGATATACTATGGTATCATTCATATTAGATACTATGTACAGGCTATTACCTAGTACATAGTATTTTAGTATATTGTTAAAATTAATACGTTGTTCTTGTACTGTTAAATACATAGACTTATTTATCGTATCTGTTTTTATTAGCCTTTGCTATCTTTAACTTGCGCTGACTGTCTCTTTCTTTTACAGCTAGCTCTTCTTTTTTAATAGCCAGTTCTTTCTCTTTAATCTCAACATCTTTTTCATCCTTTCTTTTCTTCACCTCCAGCTCTTTTTCTTTTAATAGTAGTTCTTGAGATTGTTTTACCTGTTGTAAAGCCAACTTGCTTTGTTCCAGTACATCTGGTACATTATTGTCATTAACATCTGTATCCTGAGCAAATCCTAAAGCTTTTATAGTCTCCCTTTGAATGGCGGCCTCTCTATCCAACTGCTTATTCATATCTTCCCTATCAAGCTTGTCATACTCTAAAACTAGTTCAGCATCTTTAATTTCTACCTCTTTTTGTATTTGTGCCTGTACAGCTTCCTGTTCAGCTTTAAATTGTTCCTGAGCTTGTTGTTGCTTTTGTTGCTCATCCTCCTGTATCTTTCTGGTAATAGTAGCTCTATCTTTAGCGTTCATTAGTTCTGCAACTAGTCCAAAGTTACCACCGGCTTGTAGATACCTCTCACTTAATCCTTTAAGAGCCTGCAATACTTGAGCATCATCTGAAGCATTAGATACATCCACACCATAGCAAGCTTCCCTATAGGTATTGTAGTCAAACTCTAGCATCTGTTTGGTACCATCATCTAGTACAAACTCCTTAACAAAACTTTTACCTTTATAAGCAATCTTAGCTGCTTCTAATAAAGCCCTTAAAGCTCTTACCATGGTATTATCATGTACAGCGAACCATTCTTCAGTAATATTAGAACTCTGCATTACAGATCTTTCTACGCCTCCTACAGTCTCCCTATTATCTATAGCTCCTCTACGTTGAGGTGTAATACCTGTTAAATTATCTACCTCTCCTTTAATAAACTGGAGCATCTGAATATTGTTCTCTATCTGATTATTATTAGAAAGATCCATTTGAGTAGGCATTCCACTCATAGCCCCAGCTAACTTACCTTTAGCAAACCCCTCTTGACCTTGATTAAAAGCATCTATTGGAAGCCAACCTAAATTTTCTGCCCAAAATAAAGCTGCTTCTGCACCCCAGCTATCGGGAATTAGATGTATTGGGAACATTCCTACTTTACCCCTGTCTTTAATAAAAGCAAGCTCTGTCCTATACATAAAAGTATTCCATAGATACTGCCAATCTTCTCCAATACCTATTAGTCCTTTTCCTGTATCATCATTAGTATTATATACTGAACCCACTATACCCGGATGAGACATAGATAAATTATCTCTGTGTCTCATTTGTATCTCACACGGTTGCATTTTAACATATATATCAGGACCTATTTTAGTAGTCTCATACCACTCTTTAATCCATCTCCAATCTACCTTTTCTCCTAATTCTGTAGCAGGTTTATACTGTTCAGGTACTGTATCTTTCTGTAATTCTCCATTCTCATCAAAGAAAGTGAGAATTCCTACCTTACGCATACCTGCCCATACTACTCTGGTTACTCTAACATTCCCTTCAGCATCATAAGCACCATTTACAATACCTGTCCAAGCATCAATATCTCCTACACCCATAGTAGAAAGGTCCACATACTCTACAGGTTTAGGAGCATTTATCTCCGGTCTAAGCATTTTTACCTGCCCTCCAGTAGAAACTAAAGTAGAATATCCATCTTCAATAGCCCTTACCTGCTTATCTGTAAGATAGTCATAATATCTATCAATAGTTTCTCCTATAGAAAGATAGCAATCCTCTACAATAATATCACTTTCTTCAATCTTCCAACTACTACCACTACGTATAGTACTTATATTTTTGGGGTTAGCCTTTCTCAATATAGGCTCTCCACCATATATTTCTATAATGTATATTTCTTCTCCAACAATTAAGGCATCTTTAAATCCCCTACTAAACTGTTCTTTTAAATCCTGTGTGTGATATAAATATCTAAGCATCTGTGTACCCATTCTTTCTCGTACATCTTTGTAATTGTACTTCATATGGGCATTAAACTTTTCTATCCTCTGTTGGACTTCTTCCTCATTAAAAGATGTAGCTGTAATTTCTTCAATATACATCTGCCTCCACAGCCTATCCATATTCTCAACCTTCTCGGTAATAGCGTCAGCATTAATAACTGTTACCATAGGGTTAAAAATCCTCTTTCTTTCTTCTCCACACAAAAGATTTATACCAGGATTAAGAAGTGGATAGTTTCTATAAGATGCAGGAAATTCATCAGTGTTAAAAAGTCCTAAAGGATTAAGAGTTTTTTCTACCTCTCTTTTATCTACCCTATTATCATAGAGCCCATACCAGACTTCTTTTTTCCTTTTAGTAGACCTTACACCATTAGGTAGTTTTACTAAATCAGCATTATCTGCTAAAGTCATTCCTACATCTGCACATTCTTTAAAGAATTTTTCATTCTTCTCACTCTCTGACCTTTTCTGTCTAGGCCAATACCCTATATTGTCTGATAATGTTAAAGTTGAGCTCATATTATTATAGTATTCTACAAAGTTATGTTTATATTAATTACTTATCAAACCTTTTTTCATTCCTTTATAACCAAAAGAAGTCATGGGAGTTATTTTTTCTAATAATCCTGTTTCTGCATCAGGTCTACTAGTTTTATATACTCTTTTAAAAAAGGGGTCATCTGCTCTGGTTTGAATTCTATTTTCAAGTTTTCCAGCATAATACTGAGATAATTCAGCATCATATATTAAGGCTAACCCAAATGCAGAAATTCTATCAGCATTAAGTTTTGGATGCCAAGCTATAGCCTCCTTTAAATAGCCTATACTTCTTATCTTTCTAAGATTGGGAATAAAAGGTTTAGTCTCCCCTTCTTCAAGTTGTTTGTTTTCTTCATCATAAGCTTCCTCCAACATCCAATCTGCCTGTAACCTAAGAGCATAGGAATTTATAGCTGCGGTAGCATTTATACCCTTACTCACATTGGTACCAGCACTTTTAGCTTTAGTCAACTGTTTATCTACTAGTATTTCAGGAGTATCAGCTAACATTGTAAGAGCCTTCTTAACATTATTAAAATATGTGAATAAGCCCTTTTTATTATTTTCATATATAATAAATCCATTGTAGAATCTAGCCATTCTATAGCATATCTCATAGAACTCATTAGCAGAACCAGGTCTACCAGTATACTCTCCTACAATCCTACGTGTCCACCTATCAAAAACTATACAACTGCCTAAAGAGCTTGAGTACTCTACTACGTCATCATCATAAGGGTCAATTGCTATCACAAATCTATAAGGATCTTTATTATTTTTAGGAAGTTCAAAAAGCTCTACTGCTCCTTGTTTATTATCTATAGCTGGAAATTCTCTAATAGGATACACATCTGTATTATGCTTAAACTGCACATTTCCAGAAGCATCTATTATAAACTCTCCTACATAGTGAGGGCTAGTAAATCCAGACATATCCATACTTATTTCTCCTAACCATTCTTTTAAATCTGCTACAGGGAATATAGTACCATCTACCCTCATTACAGCTTCTTGAGGAGTTAGACACTCTTCTGCAATATTCTGGGTAATAGTTTTGGAATCTGATGCGCTTACTCTAGTTTTAGCCCTATTAATAACAATCTCCATAAGAGCCTTGGTAACATCTGGTTCTCCTGTAGATTCATCATAACATTTATTTCTATTTAAGTAGGCCCCCCAGAAAAATCCACATTTAGACGAAGCTGTAGAATTTTTATCATACACATTAGAGACGCCATATATATTATACGCATCTGTATTATAGAAAAGTTTCTCAGAGCCAATAAAGTTACTACCCTCGCTACCTCCAGTACCGCCGGCTAATTGGTAAGAAAAAGCAACGTTCCCATCTTCAGTAGCTTTCCTATTAATGTTCCAAGTACTTTCTAAATCAGGAAATACTCCATCCTCTTCATAATGAATTAATGCTCCCCTAATACCCCTAGCCTTATCTGGGTTATCCTTCATAGATATTCCATATACACTGGAAAGTATCCCTTGTCTTACACCATAACTATCTAAATATCCAAGCTGTATTTCCATAGATTTCTTACTATCTGTGAGTCTAAGCTTTGGTAATGGAGTATGTGTAGCTATCCAGTCTAAAGTATCTATTACTTTACCAAATACTCCTTTATCTCCAGAAAGGAAAGTTTTATCAGAAGCTAGATGAAAATTAGGATTACCTGAACCTGGGTATACATACATATTTCTAGGAGACAGGCTTCCTAGTTTAAAGCTGTTATGTGTAACAGTATAGTCAGTAGTTAAATAAGTGTGCGTATCATTATCTACAAGAAAGCAACTTGATTCTTCTTGATAATCTAATTTTTTTATATTTATAATAGCAGAATCTTCAAATATTTTTCTTACCTTGCATCTTTCTGCTTTCCTGGGAAGCCTAAAAATAACTTCGTTTGTTATAATATGGAGCCTATATTCTTGCTGGCATGTTACTGTGCCTCTATCCGGCCATTCTTTTTCTCTAAGAGGTCTTCCTTCAGATAACCTACATTTCATTCCTAAACTTCTAACTACATCTGATACATCTTTAATTAAAGTAAGATTGGAGCTTGAAAATTCTTTATTGCCTTTAAAATTTACACTCCCGTCAGAATCCATTAACCCTTGCAATAAAGCAAATCTCTGCTCAATAGATCCCATTTTATAAATTTCTGGGATGAACTTACTAAAGCATTTAACATTTAATCCTAAAAATTTTATTTCTCTTTTTAACTTATTTAATCCATATTGAGAGTTTTTATATTTTTTTAGATCCTCTTCTGTAGCATTAAATCTATTTTTAGAGGTAAATAAATAGTTACAATTAGTGGTATCTTTGGTTAAACTATATTCTGGGAGGAGTCTCTCAATTTCTTCTATTATAAACTTATCTTTTGTAGCTATCTTAATGTTGCGAGTAGTCAGCGTACCATCTCCTATTAATAGCCCCAAAATATATGGATGTATAGGTAATTCTTTTTCAGGATAATCTACAGGAGCCTGTTTAGGAATTTTGTACTTATACATTTTATTATTTCCCCCGTTAATATCCCAATATAATCCTTTTTCCATCATTTCAGATAACCTTACAGGCTGGGCTTTCTTTTTATCTTTTTTAGTAAAATTTTTTACATACCATAAGTGATCTTTACCGCATCTTATTTTTCTCCCATCCATTAGCTCTACTTCATATACATCTTTTAAACCTTGTGGATATATTTCTAGTACGGTGGTTTCTTTCCCATCAATTCCTATAAGTTTATCTCCAATTTTAATTTCCCCCACAGTTTTTTCTCCTGTAAAAGTTTTAACCTTTTCAGAGTGTGGCTGCTCAAACCCAACACCTCTGGTTTTCAGCAATTTACCGTGTTGGCCAGCCTCTCTACCTTGCTCCATATAATGATAAAACAGGTAATCTCCTAACCAAGGTTTAGGAAATTCATATACCCTTTCTCCTCTAGTTTTACCTCCTTTATCTACACCTGTTTCTAAAGTTTGCCATATAGGGCAGTAGTTCCAATAAAAATATAATCCTCCAGGTATCCACTCGCCATCAGAGGGTCTAATAAGTCCATATTTCCAACGCTTTAACTCTCTTTTCCAAAACTTAGCGTAATCAGATTTAGGATTTGGGTTTGGGGGAATATTAGTATATTTTTTATGAGTATTAAAAAATATAGCTCTTTCTCTGAAAAAATCTATATCTTCTAATATATGTGGTTTAACAACATCTACTACGATTCTACCGTCATTATACTGTTTTCTTTCATCAGTGTCTGGTAGCTCATTGTGTTTAATTCTATCTTTAGCTCTTCCACGTATTTCTTCAGGTTGAATAAGCCAATTAATAAAAGGCACATTCTCTAAAAAATCATAGAATTCCGTTCTTATTTCTCTAGGTAATAGTTTAAAATCTTCTTCTGTAAATATAGTTTGGTATTTATTCATCTTCATAATTTAAACCGTCTTCATACATATTAAAGGTTCTACTGCCTTTACTTCTTCCTTCTGCTATCTTTTGCTCTTTCACTAACTCTTGATGGGCAGCATTTAAATTAGCCATAATTCTAGGAACTTTTTCTAAAGCTCCTGTGATCTTATTAATATCAACAACTACTTTACCATGAGCATCTCTTTCTTGTAAGAGTATATCAGCTGTACGTAAATATTTACTCACATCTATAGCAGCTTTACAAGCCCCTTGATATATAGTAGAGTTCACTGTAGTGCTTCTTTCAAGATAAAAGTCTATAGCTTCTTGTATTTCTTTATCTACTTTCCAGGTAGAAGGTAACTCTAAATCTTTTATAAGCTCATGGGTTCTTTCGTCCTCATCTACTATATACGCATAATCAGATCTCAAATCTGCAAAAAAAGCTATAAAAGAAATCTCTTTTACAGCCCTTTCTTTATTCTTACTTTTATCCCTATCTATTAACTTCTTAAAAGGTTTAAGAGTTAACAGTTGGGGAGAATAACTTACACTATAATTTTCTTTATCAAATTCTATCAGATTCATTCTCTTCCCTTTCTTTCATTAGTTTAAACCTCTCTTTAGTACTTTCTCTTACAAAAAACATTGCAAAGTTAGGTAATCTTATAGCTGGAAAATACACTTCTTCTCTATCAGATACCTCTGTAATATTATATTTTAAGTACTCAAATACACTCATCAGTACTGTTTTAGCTTGCTCAGTACTAACACCGTGGTCTTTAGCAATACTCCTTATTAACTCGTTAGTTTTTAAATTTCTCATATATCTTCTTGAATATGCACCATACTTACTCCTGTACTATTCAACCCCTCTACTTTAGTTTCAGTTTCTCCAAGTAATGTATTAAATATAGTATTCCATAAAGCCTTTTCTTCTTTATTATAAGGGTTGCTAAATCCTACACTATTAATATGATTTTTAAGCTTTTCAAGTGAGGTAATAAAAGGAGTAATATCATCTACTCCTTCATCTTCATCCTGTAAAAACCTTAACTCAATACTCTGTATCTTCTGTGCTGTTATCTCCATAAAGTTCTTTTTCTTCTATTAGTTCTTGTAAGGCTACCCATTCATTATAATGTTTTTCACACATATAAGCTTTTCCAGATACAGTATTTTCAAAGACTCTAAAATCTCCTCTAATATATTTACCTTCCATCTCACATCTGATACAATACCTTGGATTTTTCATATTACTGTACTCCTATCATTTTTAGTACTTGCTTTAATTCTGATTTATTCTTAACTGTACCATTAAATAATTCTTTACAATCTAATTCTATTCCCATCGGAAAAGCCCTTTGAAAAACAATCTGCCTATTCATTTCTGCAATCCTTACTATCTTAGCCTCTCTGTTAAAATAGAGCATAAAATTTTTATAGCTAAATCTATCAGTACGTTCAGTAACTCCAGCGTTAAATATAAATCCTAAACTCTCTATATCTTCAGAATCCAAATATTTAACTCTAATATTAGAAGATTTAACTGCCTCTATAGCACCAATTTCATCTGCTCTAAATCCACTAAGAGTGTCTAGATAAAGTACTTCTGGAAATATTCCTTTTTGAAATCCATAAGAGCTTTGAATCTCACATTCAAACCCAACTCTTAACTCTTCTATTTCAGGTATATAATACTTTGCTTCTGTTTCCATAATATAATTGTTTTAAAACCAAACATCCCATTGTTTTAAATTCTTACCTTCAAATAAGTCAAAGCTGCATCCCGGTTTATTATAACCAAAATTAGTCATAATCCATTTAGAGCTTCCAAATACACTAGGTATATTTCTATATCTAAAATGCTTACCTTCTTGTGTAGCAGATTGGTGTAAATCCCCTTTAATAAAATGTAGGTTATTATTAGATATACCTTTATTTAACATATAATCTATAATATACTTCTCAGTCTCAGGTTTTAAATGTAGGGGCATTCCATTCTTCATATCTTCACCATCCTTACCGTGGCAAAGTAATAGAGTGAAGTCCTCTCTCTTTACCGGTACTATAAAATCTCTAGATACTTTGAAAGTAATATTTCCTTCATAGGTAGCAGTAATATATTCTTCTAAAGTTCTATTAGCAAAGTAACTAAATTCTCCACTATGGTTATCATCTGATAGATGGATTATAGTAACCTTTTCTGCCCATCCAGCTGTAAGTATCTTATCATATAGAAATCTATGAGCTTCTACAAATACTTCAAATGCTTCTATATTAGACATATTCTGTGATAATGTGTGTCCTCCTCTAGTAGTCTGAGCATTATACCCGTCCAGAGCATCTCCTAAATCTGTAATGAGAATTTCTTTTATACTTCCTTCCTCTGCTACTACTTTCTCTATCTCTGATAATATAGAGCTCATTCTAGCCATTATCTCTTCTTTGCTGTATGGATTACTATACATAGCATTATCTGGCACGTAAGCTCCTATATGTTTATCTGATGTATATACTACTAAAGTTTTATTAGAATTAGTTTCTGTAATGGGAAGTAATATTGGATCCAAAGTTTTAGTAAAAGCTGATACTACATCATCTATATTAGGTAATTGTAAAGGCTCACTCTTAGTAACGACACTAAATCTAAAATCTCCTCCAGCAGTTTGCCAGTACTTCACAGATTTAACATCATCTGGATTAATCTTCTGTGCTGATAAATACTTATCAAATTCAGAAATAGTATTATCAGATGTATTATCTAAATCCAGTTCTTTCTCCTTGTTATCTTCTATTCCTCTTAATATCTTTTTTGCCTCTAAAACTTCTTCCACTAAACATTCCAACAGACTAGCTAAGTTCTCTTTCCCACGCTTGATATATCCGGGGTTCTTGGTTAAAAACTGTACAATCTCTTGGACCTTGGATGTGTTCTCTATCATTAGTTATATTTTTAGTTGATACTATTTTATATGTAAGTGAATATTTTCCAATACTCTTCTTTAAAGTAATAGCGTTAGGAATATAGTTCCAGTTCTTATTATTACTAAATACATTTACCATATTGTAATGAAGCAGTATTAGAAAGAAATAATCCTCACTTACCCTTGTTTCCATTACTTAAATTTAAAAGTTAACTCCTGAAGTTCTCCCTCAAAAGGTTTTAAATACTTACTTATAAACATCATGTTATCACCACTACCCTCTAGTAGCCCATACTTCTTAAGAGCCATTAGAATATTGTATAAGCTATCCATAGATATTCCTAAATCCTTAGCTATATTCTGTCTAGTATCCCTATGGAAGGTAATTTTATCCCTATGTTCTACTGGTATATTCTTATTTTCATTATTATAAAAATATAACCAGGCTAGTACCTCTTTCTCTCTAAATCTTAAATCTTTAAATGGAGAGCTTGTTATAGCAAAAGCCTCTATAAGAAATAAATATTTAGGTTGGCCCTCCTTTGGAATTGTTACAATCATGGTTTCTTCATGTTTAAGATAATCCTTAAAGGAAAATCTTTTCTCAGTTCTACATCATATACTTGAAAATCTTCTCCTTTTTCTTTTTCGTATTCTTGGAAATTAGCGCATATTAAAGTACTAATTTCAGCATCAGATTTTTCTACTATAAAATGTAATCCTGTCAGATATACAAAACTAAATCTTTTTTCATTTTCCCAAAAAGTCTCTAATTCTGTAGCAGCATCTTTTAAGGATTCTACAAAGGGGTAGTCGCTAACTTTATCTTTAAAATCTTTGTAAAATATTTCAAATGCTTCTGGAGTTAGAAGTAATTTACTTATTTTCCACCCTCCTATTACCCATTTTTTATGAGTTGTGTCTAGAATCTTCCTTGTTAATAAATCTAAAATATTATCCATACTCTTGCCTTTTAGTTCTATGCAAATATATACACTATTTATTTAAAAACCAAACCCCAACCTAATTATTTTTAAGTTGGGGTCAAATACAAACAACAAATTTACTTAGACTGCTTTAATTCATTACCTTCTAAATCTACAATTTTGTTTTCAGGTTTAATAATTAGAGGTTCCTCTTCATCCTTTTCACCTTCCTTTTCAATCTGTTCAATCCTTTTAGCCTTCTCTTCTTGCATTTTCATAAAATCTCCTGCTAGTTTAGGGATTACAAGACTAAGGTTATAATACTTAGCCAATAGCTCTAAATATTCCACCTCATCCTTTAACCAAGCTTTTTCTTTCCTTTTCTCAGCCCTCTGTTTAGCCTCAATTTCTCTAATCTGTGCAGGTGTTAATTCTTTTACCTCTTCTTCCTTTACTTCTGCTTCCTGTGTTCCTTGCTTTGCCTTTGCCATAACTAATTATTTATTATTAATATTGTGCCTATTTTTATAGGCTGTGTTAAACTTTCTCTTGTAATGTACTATCCTTTTGGATAAATGTGTTAAAGGAAATTCTATACTATAACTCTCGTACATATTAATCTTAGTATCGTAATAAGATATTCTTACAAACTTGGTTGGGGGTATCTTTTTAGTCTTTATAATATTCTTTTCAATAGTTCCTCCGTACCCATCATTTTCTTTAACCTTTACTGTATAATTCTCTTCTTCTTTAACTACTAACGTTACTTTAGCTGATTTATAAGCTCTTAGAAACTTAGTATGTAAATTTAGTAGCCTTTCTAAATATAGTAATTTTTGTTGTTCTTTTAGTATAGTCATCCTTAACTATTTAATTTCTGCAAATATATGTAAAGTTTTTATATTACACAAATTTAGTAAAGATTTTTTTATACCAAGGTAAGGAAAGGTACTCTCTAAATTTTATATCTCTTTCTACATAGTATCCTACAATATCTTTTAGTTCTAGAATATCTTTGCGCAAAAGGACTAGACTCTTCTTTATTCTATATTCAGAGTTTTTAACATTCTGAGGAATATCTATTTCTTTTAAGGTTCTTTCTAAAGCATCTACTTTAGTTTCTCCAGTATTCTTTTTATAAATTGATTTAGCCATTATTCTGGTATTATAGTATTAAAATCTTCTGGTTCTGGTCGTTTCTCGCTCTCAACCTCTTGCAGCAGGTCGAAAAATTCTTGGTGCGCTGGGTCAATCTCGTTCACGTAAACATACTTGATACCATTCTCCGTATGCTCGGGCAACCTCTGCGCCTTCATGTAGCTGTAGAACATATGTATTTGTACCGCTTGTGGGTGCGTGGGGTTTAGTATCTCCACGCTGGCCTTAATCCGTAGCGGGTACTTTGGTTCGTGCCAATCCTGCATCGCCAGCTCGTAGGGGGTTGGCTGTAGGGCAGCTAGTTCGGCTTCGGTTAGGGGTACTTTCACCCCATCTACTATCTTATACTTACGCTCCATATATTACGATTTTTGAACCTGCTAAAAAACCATCTGTTAATAGACGAAATGATGTTATTGATTCTATGTTTTGTCTGATTCTCATTGAGTATGCATTACCAACTATTGTTCCGGGCTGACTTGTGCCATACTCGCCTCGATAATGAAATGTAATATCAGGATTTTTCCCGTTTAGGGTTAAATTTATACCTCCCGATGATCCAAACCTAGTGCCATAATATACAAGATAGTTTCGACCCAAAGATGAGAATTCATACACTTCATCTGTTATCCCGTTGATTTGTATACCAGAAATATAAAGAGCATTCTCATCGGCTAACAGATAGTAACTAACCCTAAATCCTACTCGTAAATCCAAATCATTCCCTTGCAAATCCTTGGTAATATCTATAAAAGCAATAGGGTCGGTTATCTCTATCTCATACAATTTCCTGTAGGTTAATTCCTGCAACCCCGCCACCTTATTCGTAACATCCTGCATCGTATCGCCGAGCGTGGGGGCGGTGTAGTCGGGGGTTACTGGATTAGTTACTATAACATTACTGGCAGGTATACTATCTAAATTATCTACAATACCTACATCTAATACCCTAATACTATTACTGTCTATAACCTGTATCATAGGGTTGTTAATATCCGGAGCAGTATCTACTAACTCTCCTGCTACAGTATCTGAAGTAAACCAATATCCTAAATCTAAAGTATTTCTAACTTCAAATGTTCCTGATAACCCCGCTACAAAACAGTCTTTATCTATAACCTCTACTACAACATGAGTACCTATTGTATCCTTATCATCTGCTTGAGCTAATACCCATTTTCCAGTATCTGTATTAAAATAGATAGACTGTAAAACTGTAAAGTTATGTGTTACCTGTCTTACCTTAGTAGATGTACTATTTAAAGCTTTATCTATCTCATTGTCCATAGCATCTAAATCTAGATGTATGTTTTCTATCATATTATAATGAACAGGATGAGCACTATATGGCCCTCCTTTAAGGGGACTGTTATAGTTCTTAGCTCCTCCAGATCTATTTAAACTTAATCTTCTTTTCTCCATTTAAGTGTAATATTACGCAAAGGTAAGTTACTATTTTATAACTTCCAAATTTTTAGTCCTCAAAATCATATATTTTTATTTTAAACCCCATTTTCTCATACTCAGAGGTTGAGTACCTTCTATCCCATATATGACTACAGGACCAGGTACCCAATCTCAAGAATATATAAGAGGTGTATGTTTTAGTCTTTTTCTTAGTAACAGCCATCTATACCTCTATATTATATATATACATTCAGTAGTACTATTAATTGTGGTAGGAGCATCAGTCCCATAAGTAATCCAAGGATAGGTAGGCCAGTAAGGATATTCTTTAACTACTATAGGTGTAGTCCAGTTTATAGTACAGTTAGTCTCTAATCTATATTCTCTCCAAGAACCATCATGTAGGAGTTTCTTAATGTTCTCAAAAAACTCTGCTAAGTTAACAGATTCTTCTAATCTAATAACTTTCTCTTTAGTATCTAATTGTAGTTTCATCTTATTTATTCATTAAATATTTATTAATATTAAACAGTTCTCTATTAGCCTTATCATATCTCTTTTCTAAATTACTTATCCTTATACTCTGTGAAATATTCCAGAGTAATAGGACTAGTATATTAAGTAATAATATTAGATACATCTTCTCCAAGTATTAGTTTATTAATAGGGATTACTTTATAGGACTCTCCATTAGAATGTTGTAATGTGGTCTCTTTTGCAAATAGTGTATATCTAACTAGTTCTGTATAGAAACCTTTATAAAAATCTTCCTGAAACCTAAGTAATTGCTCTAGAAAGTCATTCATGCCTTTTATAGGAAATTCTGTTTTCTTCATAAGAACTGTGTGAGTCCTATCCTTACCATCGTGAAAAACTATCTCTGCTTTAATAGCGAAGGTAAGATGATTCATAGCTACAGAATTAATAAGCCCAGTAGTTTCTACTAACTCAAATATTCCTTTTCTTCTACAGTCAAATGCAGGAGGAGTATTAAATTGATTCAGTAACTCTTTTATTACTTCTTTATAACTCATCTTCTTGTTGTTTTAGTTTCATAAATTCATCACTCATTGGGCCTACTCTTCTTATATTATACTCATCGTCTATTACTAATAGAGACTCTCCAAATATAAATAAATCCATAAAAGCTTGGTTAAACACTTCTTTATACCCTTGACATACTTCTTCTAGTTTAACTCTCTCTTCTTTCTGGCTCATAATTTTAAGTATTTGAACTACATTTAGGTTGTTGTTGAGTTATATATTCTTCCATATCAAACTCTTCTATCTCTCTTTTAGTGAGTTTAAACTTAGCAAGTTCTTCTTTTAATCTAGGTACCATTTCATACATAATGTATTCTATTTCAGCTTCCGCACATTCTAAATCTGCTATAATAGTCTTTTTAGTTCTTTTACTCATCACTTTTAAATTTTTGTGTAGGTGTACATTCTTCAGGAGTAAGTAGTATCTTCTTTATCGTTTTAAATACCACATCATCATGGTACAGTCTTTCTATACATCTCTTTAAATAGGCTCTTCTACTTATTCCTAAAGTAACTGCATTTACTCCTGCCCATTCTAGCACATTCTCATCTAATTCTATATCTACTCTCTTCTTTGCCATAATTACAATTCTTTAACTAGTTTAATTCTATTAGCTAGGTACCATATTCCTCCTTGATGTTCTGGTCTTTTCATTACTAGAAAATCTCTAATTTCTAATTCTATCCATACTCTTCCTTTTTTAGATAAATGCGGAGCTGTGGGTTTAGAAGTACAATGCCAATAAGGTCTTACTTTAAATCCTTTTGTAGGATGAGATTCTGCCTCTAACCATTCTCCAAATCTTAAAGGTTCTTTCTTGTTAATAAATAAAGGGGTGATAGTACCGTCCTTCTTTTTTCTACAGAGCTTGTATGCTTTCATACACTAATCCTTTAATTAATACTAAGGCAAAGTTATGTAATTTACACAAGATGTGCAAATAAAAATGAATATATCTTGCAAAAAACTTAATATTTTTATTAAGAATATATCTTTTATATTGATTATAAAGGGAATAAGGAGTAATCTGGTGCAATGAAAGCATACCTCTAATGCCCCTTCTCCTCCAGTTTTTTTGGGCAATTGATGTCAACCTCAAAGAAAAAAGGGAATTCCTCCCTGAAAAAGAAACGTCACCTCCGTTTTAGCATTTCTTTTTACAGATTAACTTACCTGATCCAACAATGCTCCTTTTACTTATTCACTCTTTACAGAGACGGACATTGAAGTTTAGGGATAATTCCCAAATGCAAATATAAACCTTTAGTTTGACTAATCCAAATATTTTAATAAATATTTTAAGGTTATAGTGTTAAAATATTTTAGGTATATAAGGTTGTATCCTTATACCTGTATATTATAAGGCTGTATCCTTATTTTATCTATATCACACTCTATAGTATTATACTCTAAGATATAAAATAATATTGATTAGAAATACCTGTAGTATCTCCTTCAAAGAATCCATCTATAATTTCCTGATTCATTATGTCCTTTAAAGAGGGTTCCTTGGGCGTATTTATAAAATCTGGGGCATTCTGGGGCATTAGTATTATTATTATCCTTAATAGTAGTAATAGCTTCATAGTAGCTTAAATTTTAGCTGTAAAGATAGTAATACTAAAGTTAGGTTATATTAAGTTGAGGTTAAGAGTATATAAAAATATTTTTCTAAAAAATTTTTAGAATTTTTTTAAAACAGATTTTTTAAAAATTTTTAGTGGTGGGGTTAATAAATTTTTTTTCATAAAATTTTTATTTACAGGTGTTTACATTCTCCAAGTCCACATTAAACCCCCTCTAATTTTTGCGTGGGGTACATAGGTGCCCCTTATTGTCCAACCTACTAAAACAAATTTACTATGCCTAAATTCAAAGTTATTTCCAGCAATCCCTCTAATGAGGGTAAAACCTTTGTTACCAAGATACAAGGTCAGAAAGTTGTAAATGTTCTTGGAGTAAACAAGGTTGCTCAGACTACCTACTACATATCTTTACCTTCACAAGTAAAGGTTGGGGAAGAGTTTGATGTAGACCTTAGCCTGTTCACAATAGCAGAACATCCCTTTGAGCATCCTGAGACTGGTGAAATCATCCAGTTAAAATGGTTATACATTAAGTAACATAAGAGAGAGTACTAGCCAGTATGGTTAGTATTCTCTTTTTAATATGTGTATCGCAGACTATTCACATTATACCTTTATATATAGTACCATTTAGTATGTTGCCCACAGGTCTTAACCCACAGTAAAAGCATAATTACTACTTGGTACTATTTATACCTTTATATATATAGGAACATTATTAGCCAATACCTCATTATCATTTATTGATTTAGAGTATTGGCTCCTTATAATAGTAACACTCATACTATCACTATAGGTTTTACTGGCAAAAGATTTTCCTATACTAGTTTAAGTGTTACTATTTCTATTTAACATAATGTATACCTTTATATATATAGTAACAATATTCCCACTGAGCCTAATGATAAAGGGAATGTTCATTAGGAGAACTAGAATCTCAGAGGCTTTATTAGCCTGTAACTAGTTCATTTTTCTCTATACCTTTATATATATAGGTACATTAAACTAGGCAAAAGATACTAGGAAGTAGGGTTGAAATAATTACCCAAGAAGAAAATCCCAAGTGACAGAAAAGTATTGAGCCTAGTTTTACCTATACCTTTATATATAGACCACATTATCTAGATTAGAAGATTATCTAGGTAAATGTTGCTATAGTTGAGGATTTATAGGGGTTTATGGAGAAGATTATGAGGTTGCTAATCCCTATCTCTCTATTTATTTCCATTTTGATTATTACTCTTTTTACCCTAAATATTATAAATATAGCATAATCTAATGTAGCCTATCAATAGATAGCAGGTCACAAGCCCTGATAAATACAGAGTGGATTAACCTAATACCAATTTAAATCTTACTAATTAGTGCTTTATAAACAATAATTCTAAATACTCAACACCATCAAGTGTTGGGTGTATTCTAAACTACCTCATAGCCACTACTGGCTACTCTATTTGCAAGATAGGGAAGATAGTGCTCACTATGGATTAGGTAGTTTAACTTAATTATTAACCTAAACTATATTACAATGAAAATAGAAATTATAAATAAACCAATGTTATGTTGGGATTATAATGAATCTGAAGCTAAAGAATATCATGTATTAGCTAAAGTAACTGAATGTAATACATTATATCCTTATAAAGTAATTTGTAATAAAAATACTTATCCTCAAAATCCTGAATATGAGGGGTGGCAGGGGAGGGCTGGGGGAGGTGGGTTTAGAAATGCTAAACCGCTTCCAGAAACTATTGAATTAACAGTTGATGAGATATCTAAAATATTAGGTAAAACAGTTAAGATTGTTAAATAACACATTAAATACTCTATATTTATCCACCCGTAAAAGGTATTAACTCTAGTATAGTTGGTCTAGAGGTATAGAGTATAATTCTAATACATTTTAGTTGTGATATAACTAGGTTGATGGATAAGCCAATAATACGGTATTTTATACCTAAATGTAATTATAACCCATCTATCACAACTAAGTGCAGAAGAATAACTTAAACTAAATATTAATCTAGTTTTTAAAATATAAGAAAGAATGCTAACAAGTTTGGAGTAAACAATGTTTCCTAACAGCAGTTAGGCTAGCCACGAACAAATACATTGTTTATAATTCTATTTTCAAACAAGTTAGAGTTGTAATAAATGGTTGCAGAACCACATATAAGAGAAACTGCATTGCAACTTCACACAGACATAGATATGTGTGACATTCTTTTTTATCTTATAGTAAGTTCTAATCCAATTGAATAGTATTGAAAGCGTCAATATAAGCTTAGAATTGGTTTTTAAGGTGCAACCTTATTAGAACTTACTTTCTTTTAGTAACAAGTAAGTAATGTAAAGATAGAAACATAAGTGTTGGTCATTCCGCATTGTTCCAGGATTACTTGTTACTTTATTTTAATGATTGATACTCCATGAACTCAAAGAAATACGTGAGTAGTATAGCTAGCATTACTTGGGTATCAATCATTATTTATTTAAAGTAGAGGAAGTAGCACATATACTAAGTGTGATATTGTGAAAATGTAAGTTCAATTCCTACCTGTCTCTCATGCCCTTTTCTTGAAGTTCTAGCTATGGAATGGTTGGTGTAGGTGAACATGAACCAATTGTAGAAGAGCCCTTTTAAAAGTTCTTTGTAGGTTGAAAAGAAGTACGAGGTTCTTGCAGTAGGGTTTAT